>OHBE01001076.1_pt1 | contig 25957 bp, 18 predicted proteins | sample 1577231 | NCBI WGS metagenome assembly OHBE01 (sample SAMEA3541506, study PRJEB24748) | human gut metagenome | biome: human gut; feature: human-associated habitat; material: faeces | place: China | collected 2012 | reverse complement strand
AGAGGACACTGGATACACAACTTGCACTATTCTAAATTCGTCGAACTCACGTTAACTTACAAGCAAAATTACAATGGCTCTCACAAAACGGGAACTTTTTCAGTACCCTCCTTTCTAAACACAAATATTTTTTAGGCAGAAAAAGAAATCCACCGTATTTCCACGACCGTTCGCATCCGATCGCCGACACAGCGTTTTGTTCAATGCGGTAAGTCAGCAAACACATAAAAAGGCAATTCAACAAACCTGATATCAAATTCAACAAGATTAATATCACAAAATCATATTTAAACAAACCGTGAACAGTGCTGGAAGAGAGTTGCGACGAATTGCAGTAATTTTGCGAACAATAGACAATTTAATCATTCAATTCTAATCGAAAGAAGTATGAAGAACATCATTTTTTGCTTATTCGCATTATTCACATTGACCGGATGCACGGAAAATGACGACGAACCCTTTACCGGAGGGAATGGTTCGTTTACTATTCCACAACCGTATCCCGACAGCGTAATAGACTCGAAACTTTTCGATGTAATAGACCTCGATCGTACAGGTCTGGAAAAAGTCAAAGCACATTATGAATCGGGAGAACTTTATTTTGCGGCGCAAGAACTGCTAAACTATTATCGCCTGCGCAACCATGTGACCAACCCTTCCCTCTCGCTGTTTAATGTCACGGCATCGAGCGATGATCGCCTGAAAGCCGATTACGCAATGGATAAATCACGCTTTTTCGTCAACAATTTCTACGAAGACCCAGAGTCGAAAAAGCCATATTCGCTGGAAAAAGAAGGCAAAATAGACTGGGCATTCGTGCCTCAAAATGCCAGCGACGAATATCAAAAACAACTTCACCGCCATCAGTGGTTCATCCCCCAAGCCAAGGTATACCGTGTCACCGCAGATGAGAAATACATCCAATCGTGGATCAATGTATACACCGACTGGCTTAAGCAAAATCCGATACCCGCAACGGGGCCGAACACGACCACATGGTGGCAACTACAGGTCGCCTCACGCATTTCCGACCAAGTGGAACTGTTCGAATATTATAAAAACTCCGTTCACTTCACACCGCAATGGCTCTCCGTGTTTTTAGTAAACTTTGCCCGCCATGCCGACTTTCTAAAACAATACCCCTACAAAAGCGAAGGGAATATCCTCATTTCCCAAGCCAACGCATTGGCATACGCCGGAACATTGTTTCCGGAATTCAAAAATGCCGCAAGCTGGATGGAAGAAGGTTTCGGCATCCTCAGTCAACAAGCCGGCAAACAGTTTTTAAGCGACGGAATGCACATCGAACTCTCGCTCCATTACCATATCAGTACGCTTGCCGACTTTTACAGCGCAATGAAGCTGGCGGAAGCGAACAACCTGCGAAGCAAACTCCCCGCCAACCTAAGCGAATCGTTGGAGAAAGCTGCCGAAACCGTAATTCACTTCACTTACCCTACATTCTTCAATGCCAAAAGCAAAGAATATTGCGTGCCGGCGTTCAACGATTCGTGGAAAAGCAACTGGACACGCAGTGTGTTGACACGCAACTTTAAGCGGTATCTGGAAATGTTCCCCACCAATAAAGACCTGCGTTACATGGTCTACCCGCAAGGCCCTGCGCCCGACACCCGTATGAAACTGTTCGACCGTGCCGGATTTTATGTGATGCGTAACGGATGGGACGAATCGTCTACCATGCTTATCCACAGCAACAATGCCAAGACATCCGAAGACAATCTGAAATTATACAGCCACAACCAGCCCGACAACGGGACATTCGAGCTCTATCACAACGGCCGGAACTTCTTCCCCGATGCAGGCGTGTGCAGCTATTCGGGCAATTCTGCCGCCAATGAGCTGCGCAAATGGTTTCGCCAGACTAAGGTACACAATACACTGACATTGGATGGAAAAAACATCACGCATGCCGATGGGCGTTTGCTGAAATCGGAAGAAGGAAGCAATGAGCTGATTGTCACCGAAAATGCAGGGTATTCGGACTTAACCCACCGCCGCGCTATCTTCTTTGTCGACAAAAAGTTTTTCGTACTGATAGACGAAGGGATAGGGAACGCTTCGGGAACAGTGAACCTGAATTTCAACCTGCTCGAAGGAAACGATAGCGAAGTAGTTGTCGACCAGCTTGCCAATGGCGCGCACACAGCTTTTACGGACGGAAACAACCTGCTGGTTCGCACTTTCAGCGACTCTCCGCTGATCTGCGTACCGTTTGAAAGCCGTGTTTCTTATGCTGTCGACGGAAAATACACCACACGCCGGGCATATTCCGTCGATATAAAAAAGGCAACCGACAAGACCGCACGTTACATCACCGTACTCCTTCCCGTCGAAGGCACTGCCGAAACGGCAACCGTCACGGCAAAGTTTACAGAAGAATACAAAGCCGAGGGCTCTTCCGTCGAAGTTACCGTCAACGGAAAGAAATATAATCTGGCATATACCTTATAATTTGCGAACATCATTAATCATCTAATATTCAACAACAATGAAGCTAAGACAGTTATCTTCAAGTTTATTAGCCTTTCTGACGGTGATACTTGTATCTGTGGCGGGCGTTTCCTGCTCCGATACCGAAACCACCGACGAAACCGGCTTTATCATTTATTATTCGGGAATGACCGACATCGGGCCATCCATGAGCGGAGTAATCGGCAGCCCTACGTATAAGGGCAACGCTCCGTCCGATTTTTCCATCACCGGCGTCACCCTAAACGGAGAAACGGTGAACGGTGAACAATTCAGTATCGACCCGGCTACCGGAGCAATCTCCGTTTCAAGTAAAAAAGATACTCCGATAGGAATATACAGCCTGAGCATTTCCTGTGTTTCGAACGGAAAAACGTATCAGTTTAAAGACATCGTACAAGTAAATATGATGAAAGCCGTACCGGACGGAATCACAGTGGAACCGAACAAGCTTCAGGCAGAATATGCCGACGTAGCAGATCCGAACAGCGAAACGGCACTTCCCACGGCTCAGGTCAAAACAGACGGAAACCACGTATCAATCCGCAAATACGAGATAGCCCAAAGCGAATATTCCGATTGCTTCGCTATTTCTCAAACAGGCGAGATTTCCATTCTGAAAGGAAATCCCAAATTGGTGCCCGGAATCTATGTGCTGGCGCTGAAACTTACTACGGGAGCGACCGGAGAAGATGAAGGAATATTCGAGAATGCAGTGGAAATCAATATCACTTCCAAACCGCTGGAGCTGAAGTATTATCCCGACAACGGAAAGATAGAGGAAGAAACACCCCAAAGCGGCCAGACAACCTTCACAAGCAACGCTCCTACTCTGAAAGGTTCACCGGAAGGCATCGCATATTCCATCAAGAGTATCATGCCCGCTACCGATAAGATTACTATCGACTCCAAGTCCGGCGTATTGTCCGTTGCGGCAAGCCACGGATTCAAAGCGAAAGAGAAGTTCGTTGTAAGTGTACATGTAGTCAATGATTACGATAAGGAAGGGGTAGACTTCACAGACGTGTTTACACTCGAAGTCGTCGATTTCATCGCGCCCATTACCGACTTCGGATATCCCGACACAGAATGCGTACAGGCTGTGGAAACGGAAATAAAGCCCAATGCCGGCTTCAAAGGCGACGAAGTGAAGTTCGAGTTTGTCGAACCGGACCCTAAACTGGAAAGCGCGCTGACTCTGGAAGTGGACGGGACAATCAGAGTAAAACATGGCAATGATATTCCTTTGGGCAATTATACCATCAAGGTAAAGGCCACCAACCCGAAGAGCGATCCCGAACATCCTGCCGTCGCAACGTTCACTCTCTCCGTCAAAGAGAATCCGAACTTTTTCACATACTTCCGCTACGGAAACAATATAGGGCTGACACCGGAAGAGAAGTATGCCGACCAGTTCAGGGTAGAAGCCGGAGGTAAGCTGAGCAGTGTACACCCCAAACCTGTAAAAACAGACGCAAAAGTTAAACTTGTCTGGAGCATTACGCCCATACATCAGGCTGCGGGAACGACTATCGATCCCGAAACCGGAGAAATAACATTAGCAGGTTTGAAAGCCTCTCAAACAGGAGCTGTTTTAGTAACCGCTACCGCCGGAGAAGGAAAAGCGGCTGTTTCTGTCACTCAGCCGGTATTCTTCAACTTTGCGCAAGAGTTGAGCGGAATACTTGTAGAGTATACTCCTTTTGTGATTCAAGCAAATCCTAAACAAAAGACCGTTTCGGTAGCGCCAACCGTAAAAGGAACGACTGTCACACCGGATTTCGTGATGGATTACCGCCGTTCGTTCAATTATTATCCGATTAAAGGTTCCCATAAGAAAGGGCAGCCTAAAGACAAAGATTCTTTCCTGTTCAAATTGTGGAGCAACTATTTCAACGGAGACGAATCGAAGACCGGAAGCAAAGACCCGCTTTCTTATTTCACAAACAAGAGCGATCTGACCAAACCTTTGGCTTATGTGGATAATAGCAACAACTTCACCATTGTGGTAAACCCCGAAAAGTGGACTGCCGACGGAGAGTATGCAAACGGATTGCTGTTCGGACAAATTCCTTTCTCGACGAAAGGGATAAAAGACTGCGACGACAGCAAAAACCCCAACAAGCATTTCCCGGTAGTGATTTGGCTGGATACGAAGTTTTAATATGTAACGCACTAATCTAAAAAGTATGCATAATATTTCAAATATAAAAACAATAAGCCAAAGAGGGTTTATAATCCTCCTGGCACTCATCATGACTATCGGTCTCTATGCCCAAAGCACAGCCAAAGGAGTAGTGCTCGATGAAACCGATATGCCCCTTATCGGAGCTACCATCATGATAAAAGGGCAGACCACTTCGGGCACCATCACCGATTTCGACGGTAACTTTACAATGCCGAAAGTAAAAAATGGAGCGATAATCGTCATCTCTTACATCGGATACAAGCCACAGGAGATTAAATACACAGGGCAACCCATCAAAGTGAAGCTGGAACCCGACAGCAAGACACTCGACGAAGTGGTCGTCGTAGGATATGGTTCGATGAAACGCGGCGATCTGACCGGCTCGGTCGCTTCGGTCGCTTCGAAAAACATCGAAGGCTTTAAAACCGGTTCTGTAGTGGAAGCTTTGGGAGGACAGATAGCCGGCGTGCAAATCACGCAGACGGACGGAACACCGGGTTCGGGGTTTAACATCAATGTGCGCGGTGTGGGAACATTGACCGGCGACGCTACTCCTTTATACATCGTAGACGGATTTCAAGTAAGCAACATCGATTATCTGGCCAACTCGGACATCGAATCGATCGAAATTCTGAAAGACGCATCTTCCGCCGCCATCTACGGAGCCCGTGCCGCCAACGGGGTAGTCATGGTCACCACCAAATCGGGAAAAGCAGGCAAACCGTCCATCACTTACAACGGTTCGGCCAGTTACCGTAAGATTTCAAAAACACTCGACCTGCTCTCTCCCTACGAGTTTGTCAGGTTGCAGGGCGAAGTGAACGAGAAATACAAAGACACGTATTATAAACCGGGTAACGACGACAACGGCACGCCTTATATTTATCAATCGCTCGACGATTATACGGGTGTGAAAGGGATAAACTGGCAGGACGAGACTTTCAATCCCACCTGGTCGCAAGATCACAACATAGCCGTCAACGGAGGAAGCGAAGATACCAAATACGCGCTCTCTTTCTCACGATATGCCGAAAACGGAATTTTCAACAACAGCGGATTCGATAAAACTACCGCCAAGTTCCGGATTAATCAGAAGATAACCAAGCAGCTTTCGATGGACGCTACCATCAATTACGCCAATACCTTCAGAGAAGGAGCGGGCACTTCGGCAGACAACGGACGGTTCAACATGCTGGCTCAAATTCTGAGTGCGCGTCCTACGGGAGGATTAAAGATCGATGACGCCACCCTGCTGAACTCGGCCATCGACCCTGAGATGCTCGAAGACGGAACAAGCCTTGCTCAGGTGAATCCGGTGGTACAAACCGAATCGGTGACGAACACGAAACGTGCGGAAATGTGGTCGGGCAATCTCGCATTGACATGGCAAATCAGAAAAGGGCTGACTTTCAAGACAGCAGGGACGTACAACACCACCAACAGCCGCGTGAACGTTTTCTACAAAAACGGTTCGAAAGAAGCGTTCCGTAACGGACAAAAACCTTACGGACAGACTCAAATGGGACGCGATGTGCGTTGGACGAACTACAACAACCTGACTTGGAAACAAAAAATCAAGAAGCATCAATACGACGTGATGCTGGGCCAGGAAATCTCTTACCGGAGCAACGAATATCTCTTGGGGCAGGCAATGGATTTCCCGTTCGATAATCTCGGAAACGACAATCTGGGCATAGGAGCCACGCCGAGCAAAGTAGATACCGGCTTCGGTGAGAAAACATTGCTTTCGTTCTTTGCCCGAGGCAATTACAACTATAACAACCGCTATCTCCTGACGGCAACGTTTCGTGCCGACGGTTCTACCGTATTCTCAAAGAAAAACAAATGGGGATACTTTCCGTCATTCTCCGCTGCCTGGCGTGTTTCGGAAGAAGCGTTCATGAAACCGGTGAAATGGATCTCCAACTTCAAACTTCGGCTGGGTTGGGGTACGGTAGGAAACGACGCCATTCCGAGTTTCCTTTCGCTCGATTTGTACGAGCCGAGCAAGTACGGCTCGGGAAGCACTACCATGACGGTATTGACTCCGAAGCAAATCAAGAACCGGAACCTGAAATGGGAAGGTTCTTCCACAGTCAATTTAGGTTTCGATCTGGGCTTCCTCGACAATCGCCTGAATCTTACTGCGGATCTCTTTGTAAAAGACACCAAAGACCTCCTGTTGTCGCAATCGCTGGCGCATGTTACAGGATTCTCCGACCAGATGCAAAATATCGGTAAGATTCAGAACAGAGGATTCGAGCTGAGTGTGAACAGTGTCAACATACGGACCCGTGACTTCGACTGGCAGACTTCTTTCAACCTTTCGGTGATACGCAACGAACTGAAAGCGCTGGATTCCGGAGCCGATTACAGAACCACGCGTTCTCAATTCGACAGTAATTTCACACAAGACGATTACATCGCTATCGTAGGTCGTTCGCTGGGATTGATTTACGGATACGAATTCGACGGCATCTATCAAAGTTCCGATTTCTATACGACTCCCGAAGGCAGACAACAGCTGCGCGAAGGAATTACCGACAACACCCGGTACACACAAGGGGTAAGACCGGGTGTGGTGAAGTACAAAGACCGGAACGGCGACGGCATAATTACTACCGCCGACCGTACCGTGATCGGGAATACGCTGCCGAAATGGTTCGGAGGCATCACAAACAGTTTCCGGTTCAAGAATGTGGATTTGAGCTTCATGCTTCAGTTTAACTACGGAAACGACATTTACAACGCCACACGGCTGTATGCTACGCAAACCAGAAGCGGCAGACGGAATATGCTGGCGGAAGCGGCCGACCGCTGGAGCCCGACAAACGCTTCGAACAAAGTTCCGGCTTTCGACGGATACATCACCAACGATGTCTATTCGCGTTTTGTAGAAGACGGATCGTTCCTGCGTCTCAAAAATGTAACATTGGGCTATACGCTTCCGGCCAAATGGACGAAGAAAGCCTACGTATCGAAACTCCGCGTATACGCCACCGGACAGAATTTGTTCTGCCTCACCGGATACAGCGGTTACGACCCCGAAGTGAGCAGATACCAGGATCCGATGAGACCCGGACTCGACTGGGGAGCTTATCCCAGAAGCAAAGTATTTACCTTCGGACTTGATATTCAATTTTAAAATAAGATGAGCGCAATGAAAAAGATTTTATATACCATCATTTTATCTGTTTGCTGCACACTCTCCTTCTCTTCCTGCTCCGACTTGCTGGACGAGGAATCGAAAACGGAGGTTGCCAAAAAGAATTATATGAAAAACGCGGCGGAAGCCGAGAACGTATTGCTGGGCGTATACCGCAACATGGTGACCGACGCCATGTATGGATACAACATGTCTATTCTTTTCAATCTGGCGACCGACATCGCACAGGTGGAAGGAAGCACGAACGAGAATTTCCGTATCATTCCCACCAACTCTTTCCCTACCACTCAGGCGGAAGTGCAACAAACGTGGAAGACATTGTATAATTCCATCTACAACGCCAACGACTTTATGGAGGGGTTGGAACAGAAAGCCGGAAACTACTCCGACGGAGACAAAGTGCTGGCCCGCATTTATATGGCGGAAGCAAGAGGATTGCGCGCTCTGTATTACTTCGAGCTGGTGCGCCGCTACGGAAATGTGGCGTTGATGAGCACCACCCAAATGTCTCAACAGCCGCCTGCAACTTTCGAGCAGGCAGATCCGGCAAAAGTATACGAGTTTATCGAAGAAGACCTGAAGTTCGCCATCGACAACCTGCCGTATGCCGCGGACGACACATATCGCGTCAACAAAGAGTTCCGTTTCTCCAAAGGATCGGCTTTGGGCTTGCTGGCCAAAGTATACGCCACTTGGGCAGGTTATCCCGTAAAGGACGAAAGCAAATGGGAAGCCGCCGCACGCACAGCCAAAGTATTGATCGAATCGGGTAAGCACGGTCTGCTGAGCGACTTCGAACAATTATGGAAAAATTCGGGAAGCAGCACATGGGACGCAACGGAGAGTTTGCTCGAAGTCAGCTTCTATACTCCCACTACCACGGGAGGAGCTTCGGACCCCTGCGGACGCATTGGCAAATGGAACGGCGTGAAGACCACAGTCATTGCGGGAAAGCGTGGCAGTTGCGCGGGCAACGTAAAGGTGGTGCATACTTTTGTACTCGACTGGCGAAAGAATGAAGGCGACCTCCGCCGTGACATATCCATTGCCAACTATCTGTACAATCCCGGCAAGACGCTTTACGCAAAAGGAAAGAACGATTCGGAAGAAACGGCTGCCGCTGCCGACCTCGACCCGGAAAAGAAACAGAAAGAGAAGCAGAATTATACTCCCGCCAAGTGGGACATCGAGAAATACGTACCCCAGAGCAACGCACTGATCAACAACGACAAATCGAACGTCAACTGGTACTTGCTCCGTTATGCCGACGTATTGCTGATTTATGCCGAAGCCGTCAACGAATGGAAGAAAGCTCCCGATGCGGAAGCGTATACGGCGGTCAATATGGTACGCCGGCGCGGTTACGGCAAACCGGTGACGGCAGCAGACAAGGCGGTCGACCTGCCGGAAGGTCTGTCGTATGAAAGCTTCCGCGAAGCCATTCATAAGGAACGCGCTTACGAACTGGCTTTTGAAGGGCATCGCCGCCTCGATCTCATACGCTGGGGCGTGTATTACGAAACAGTGAAAGAGACTTCGGTGGCGCTCGGACAATGGTGGACATCCGACGGATCGCCCAACTATGCGGCGGCGACTCCCGGATACACCACCAAGGGTAAGCACGAGCTCTATCCCATTCCGCAACGGGACATGGATCTTTGCAAGAAATTCATCCAAAACCCGGGCTGGGAAAAATAAAACTTACAATTAAACTTACTGACAACCATATTATCAAATGAATCAAATGAAAAAGAAACTTATTCTCTTAGCTTCGGTCGGCATAACGTTGGCTTCGTGCCATACTACTCCCCGGGAAGATTATCACTGGATACAGAAAGGAATCGATGCAGCCTCGGCACAACTCCGGTTGACGGCGGAAGAAATCCGCGGCACGGGACAACTCCCCCGCTCCATCCGTACCGGATACGATATAGACTTTCTGTGCCGCCAACTGGAAAGAGATTCGCAGACATTCAAAGATTCGTTGCGCGCCAACCCCGCTGCCGAAGAGATCGGCAAGCGCCGCCTTTGCGGAGTATACGACTGGACGAGCGGATTCTTCCCCGGATCTCTGTGGTATGCTTATGAACTCACGGGCGACGAAACGTTGAAAAAAGAGGCGACCCACTATACGAACCTGTTGAACCCGGTGCGTTATTACAAAGGAACGCACGACCTCGGTTTCATGGTCAATTGCAGCTATGGCAACGCCGAACGCCTTGCACCGAACGACACCATTGCGACGGTGATGAGAGAAACGGCGGACAATCTCTGCGGACGCTTCGACGATTCCATAGAAGCCATCCGTTCGTGGGACTTCGGGACGTGGAACTTCCCGGTCATCATCGACAACATGATGAACCTCGATCTTCTGTTCAACGTAAGCAACCGCACCGGAAACCCGAAGTACAAAGAGATTGCGCTGAAGCATGCCATGACCACCATGCGGCATCACTTCCGCCCCGACTATACCTGCTGGCATGTGGTGAGCTACAACAACGACGGAACGGTGGAACGCAAGCAGACCCATCAGGGAAAGAACGACGATTCTTCATGGGCACGCGGACAAGCGTGGGCGGTGTACGGATACACCTCGTGCTACCGTGAGACGAAAGACAGCATCTACCTGAACTTCGCCACGAAAATAGCCGATATGATAATGGAGCGTGTAAAGACTGAAGACGCCGTTCCTTATTGGGATTACGACGCTCCCGTCACCCGAGAGACTCCGCGCGACGCTTCGGCGGCAGCCATCACCGCTTCGGCAATGATCGAGCTGAGCACGATGGTACACAGCGGAAAGAAATATCTGGACTATGCAGAGAAAATCCTGAAAAGCCTTTCGAGCGATGCCTATCTTGCCAAAGAGGGAGAGAACCAAGGCTTCATCCTGATGCACTCTGTCGGTTCGCTGCCCAACGGCTCGGAAATAGATACTCCGTTGAACTACGCCGATTATTATTATCTGGAAGCCCTGAAACGGTTCATGGATTTGAAGAAACTAAAACTTCAGGACGGAAAAATCAAATCATTGTAAATTCCGGAAGCAGCATCGAGATGAAGCAATACGTTCATTGAGGCGAAGCAGTGTTTCAGCGAGGTGAAACAAAGTGTTTCATGCTGATGAAACAAAGTGTTCTATTCGGTGAAACAAAGTGTTTCATTCGGTGAAACAAAACGTTCATCACAATGAAACAGAGCCTCCGTCACGATGAAACAGAGCTTCCGTCACGATGAAACAGAGCTTCCGTTACAATCAAACAGAGCCTCTATCACAATCAAACAGAGCCTCTATCACAATCGAACAGAGCCTCTATCACAATCGAACAGAGTCTCTCCCGCATCATTTACGGATGCGGAAGAAAGAAAAGAAACTAAAAAAACAAGAACTTCGGTATGAGAAAAAACATAGTTACATACATCGCTCTATGGATGATTGCCTGCTGCACGGGCAACGTCTGCGGGCAAGAACTGAGAAGCGAGGTATTCGGACTGCTCGACCTCGAACGTCCCGGTCTTGAAAAAGTGAAAACTCTCCACGAACAGGGGAAAGACGAAGAAGCGGCGGAAGCGTTGCTCGGCTATTACCGCGAGCGGACGGACGTGAGAACACCGGACATCGACCTGAAGCATATCAGCATCGGCAAGGAAGAGCAGAAATGGGCGGACGACGCGATGGAACATACGTTCTTCGTACACAAGGGCTACCAGCCTTCGTACAACTACGGGAAAGACATCGACTGGCAATACTGGCCGGTAAAGGATAACGAGCTTCGCTGGCAGTTGCACCGCCACAAATGGTTCACTCCGATGGGGAAAGCCTACCGCACGTCGGGCGACGAAAAGTATGCCCGCGAATGGACTGTCCAGTATATCGACTGGATTCGGAAAAACCCGCTGGTGAAAATGAGCAAAAGAGAATACGAACTGGTGAGCGACGGCGAAATCAGGGGAGAAGTCGAGAACGTTCGTTTTGCCTGGCGCCCGCTCGAGGTGAGCAACCGCCTGCAAGACCAGACCTCTCAATTCCAGCTGTTCCTCCCCTCGCCCTCTTTCACTCCCCGATTCCTTACAGAGTTTCTGGTAAACTACCACAAACATGCCGTCCACATTTTGGGCAACTACTCCGATCAGGGCAACCACCTGTTGTTCGAAGCGCAGCGCATGATTTACGCCGGCGCGTTCTTCCCCGAATTCAAGGATGCCGCCGCATGGAGAAAAAGCGGAATCGAAATACTCAATCGCGAGATCAACGTACAGGTGTACCCGGACGGCGGACAATTCGAGCTCGATCCGCACTATCACCTGGCAGCTATCAACATCTTCTGCAAGGCATTGCGAATGGCCGATACAAACGGATTCCGCAACGAGTTTCCGAAAACGTATCTCGACACGGTGGAAAACATGATAATGTTCTACATGAACATCAGTTTCCCCGATTATACCAACCCGTGTTTCAGCGACGCCAAGCTGACCACCAAGAAAGAAATGCTCAAAAACTACCGCGACTGGCACAAACTGTTTCCTGAAAACAAAGCGATCCTCTACTTCGCCACCGAAGGAAAAGAGGGTGCTTTGCCCGATTATCTGTCGAAAGGATTCCTCACGTCGGGATTCTTCGTTTTCCGCAATTCGTGGAAAACAGACGCCACGCAGATGGTGGTAAAGGCGGGTCCGAAAGCTTTCTGGCATTGTCAGCCCGACAACGGAACATTCGAGCTGTGGTTCAACGGAAAGAACCTCTTCCCCGACTCGGGCTCGTACGTCTATGCCGGCGAGGGCGAAGTGATGGCGGAGCGCAACTGGCACCGTCAGACCGCTGTACACAACACGGTGACACTGAACAATCGCAATCTTGAAACAACCGAATCGGTGACCAGGCTCTGGCAGCCGGAAGGAGACGTACAGACACTCGTAACCGAAAATCCCGGATACAAGAACTTCAACCACCGCCGTAGTGTTTTCTTCGTAGACAACACGTATTTTGTCCTTGTCGACGAAGTGACAGGCAGCGCACGCGGCTCTGTCAACTTGCATTATCAGATGCCGAAGGGAGAAATCGCCAACAGTCGCGAAGACATGACCTTCGCTACCCGGTTCGATGACGGAAGCAATATGAAGCTGCAATGCTTCGGTCCCGAAGGAATGACGATGAAAAAGGAACCGGGTTGGTGTTCTACGGCTTACCGCAAGCGGTACAAACGGATGAACGTGTCGTTCAACGTGAAAAAGGAAGATGAAAAAGCCGTACGCTACATCACTGTCATCTATCCCGTACGGAAGAGTGCGGATGCACCGAAGCTGTACGCCCGTTTCAAAAACAAAAAGTTCAGCGAAAACTCGCTGGAGGTGGAAGTAAAAGTGAACGGGAAGAAACAGTTGTTGCAGTATAAACTATAATATCCAAAGACACAATACCATGAACAGAAGAAGTTTTCTTAAAAATACAGGCTGGTCCTTTTTAGGACTGGCCGCTTCGGGCAGCTTGCTCCATTCGTGTGTAGCAGGCAGCAAGGAAGCGAAAAAGAGAATGCCGGGCGCAAGTAATTTGAAGTTGTACTGGGGCGACCTCCACAATCACTGCAACCTCACCTACGGACACGGAGATATGCGCGATGCCTTCGATGCCGCCAAAGGGCAGTTGGACTTTGTCAGCGTAACGCCTCATGCCATGTGGCCGGACATCCCCGGAGCCGACGATCCTCGTTTGAAATGGGTGATCGATTATCACACGGGAGCTTTTAAACGTCTGCGTGAAGGCGGATACGAGAAGTACGTCGCCATGACGAATGAATACAATAAAGAAGGCGAATTCCTTGCGTTCGTCGGTTACGAAGCCCACAGCATGGAACACGGCGACCACGTTGCGCTGAATTATGATTTGGACGCTCCTCTCGTGGAATGCACTTCGATTGAAGACTGGAAGCGCAAGGCTAAAGGGCACAAGGTATTCATCACCCCGCATCACATGGGTTATCAGGGAGGATTCCGCGGTTATAACTGGAAATGCTTCACCGAAGGCGATCAGACTCCTTTCGTCGAAATGTATTCCCGTCACGGTCTGGCAGAAAGCGATCAGGGAGATTATCCGTATCTGCACGACATGGGACCTCGCCAATGGGAAGGAACCGTTCAATACGGTCTGGAGCAGGGACATAAATTCGGTATCATGGCTTCTACCGACCAGCATTCGGGTTATCCGGGAAGCTATGGAGACGGAAGGATCGGCGTGTTGGCTCCGTCGTTGACGCGGAACGCTGTGTGGGAAGCCCTGAAGAACCGGCATGTATGTGCAGCCACAGGCGATAAGATACGAATAGACTTCCGCCTCAACGACGCGTTCATGGGTGACGTGATACGCGGAAACAGCCGGCGCATTTACCTGAATGTTGCGGGCGAAAGCTGCATCGACTATGTAGACATCGTAAAGAACGGACAAACCATCGCACGTTTGAGCGGGCCGTTGACACCGGTCGCGCCCGAAGGCGATACGCTCCGTTGCAAAGTAAAAGTAGATTTCGGTTGGAATCGTGAAGAGAAATACGTACATTGGCAGGGAAAACTGTCGGTGGATAAAGGAAGTATCCGCAGCGTCACTCCCTGCTTCCGAGGGGCGGCGTTCACTTCACCGCAAGAAGGCGAGACCGAGTTTCATACTCACGTGAACCGCATCCTGTCCATCGGTGAAAAGGAAACGGAACTCGACATGTACAGCACGAAGAATCCCAATACCACCACTGCCGCTACGCAGGCTGTAATTCTGGATGTGGAGATGCCGAAAAGCGGAAAGGTGATTGCGGAGTTCAACGGCAAGAAGTTCGAACATACATTGGGAGAATTGCTCGAAGGCTCACGCTCGCACTTCATAACCGGGTGGTTGAGCGAAGCGATTCTTTTCAACCGTGCCATGCCCGAAAGCTGTTTTACGATAGAACACTATATGGAGGACAAAGAGCCGCAACGGGATACGGATTATTATTATGTCCGTGTGCGCCAGCGCGACGGGCAATGGGCATGGAGTTCGCCTATCTGGGCGGAAAGAACATGACGGGAACAGACAGATCAGCATAAGCGCATGACAAATAAAGACAACAATCATGAAAAAGAGATACGCAATAGGAATCGATCTTGGCGGCACTTCGATCAAATATGCCCTCATCGACAATAAGGGCACGGTTCTGTTTCAGAATAAGCTGGCTTCGAAAGCCGAAGTTTCGGCGGAAGCCGTTATCGGCCAGTTGGTGAAAGCTGTAAAAGAAGCGAAAGAGTTTGCCGCCGGCCAAGGCTATACGGTAGAAGGTGTCGGCATCGGAACGCCGGGCATCGTAGATGCTTCCAATCGCATTGTGCTGGGAGGTTCAGACAATATCGAGGGGTGGGTAAACGTGCCGTTGGCCGACCGGATTGAGGCGGAAACGGAACTGCCTGCCGTATTGGAGAACGACGCCAATGCGATGGGTTTGGGAGAAACCATGTACGGAGCCGGACGAGGTGCGACATACATTGTCTTCCTCACGGTGGGAACCGGTATCGGCGGCGCCGTGGTTATCGACGGAAAGCTGTTCAACGGTTTTGCCAACCGAGGCACCGAGTTGGGACATATCCCTCTTATCCACAACGGAGAGCCATGTACGTGCGGTTCGGTGGGATGTTTGGAGCAATATGCGTCTGCATCCGCTCTGATACGCCGTTTCAAGAAGCGAATCGCCGCGGCAAACATCACCTGTCCGGCTGAAGAGATAAACGGGGAACTCATTGTGCGGCTATACCGGCAAGGTGATCCGACAGCCATCGAGTCGCTCGAAGAACATTTCGATTTCTTAGGAAGAGGCATTGCGGGGCTGATTAATATCTTTAGTCCGCAGAAAGTTGTCATCGGAGGCGGATTATCGGAAGCGGGCGACTTCTACATCCGTAAAGTCAGCGAGAAGGCTCACCGGTATGCCATGCCCGACTGCGATATAAACACCGAAATCACGGCTGCTTCATTAGGCAACCGGGCAGGAAGTATCGGAGCGGCTTCACTCGCGCTCATGCGGTTTTCCGAAAGCAACGCTTTGTAATGACCCGGTCGCTCGAACCTTGCTTACTCATCATTGTAACGAATCGAACAAATACGTCAAACTAATTTCATAAAAGATATGAAACACCTCTACATTCTCCTGCTACTGGCTTTGCTTCCCGGCAAGGGATACGCGCAAAAAAGCATAATGCGTCTCACACAACCCACCTTGATGCACGAAGTTCGCGAGACGCCTTCTCCCCTAAACGGGCAACACATTGCCATGAATCCCCCGAGATTTATGTGGCCCGACAAGTTCCCTCACTTAGGTGCTGTGCTCGACGGTGTGGAAGGTGAGGAACGCAAACCCGGAGTAACCTATCGGATTCGCATTGCCCGCGATCCCGAATTCAAATCGGGGCTGATCACAGCCGAACGGCGATGGGCTTTCTTCAATCCGTTCCGCCTGTTCGAAAAAGGAAAATGGTACTGGCAGCATGCTTATGTAGACAAGAACGGAAACGAGGAATGGTCGCCCGTATACCATTTTTACATCGATGAAAAGACGAAGACGTTCAATCCGCCGTCTTTGGAGGAAATGCTGAACAAGCTGCCCGGAGCGCATCCACGCATCTTGCTCGATGCCAAAGAATGGGACGATGTAATAGTCCGCAACCGGAACAATGTCGAAGCCCGCGCTTACATCCGGAAAGCCGGCAAATGTTTGTCGAGGCAACTGAAGCATCTGGAAGAAGAGATAGACACCAGCCAACTGGCAAAGCTGACGAATATCGTACAACGTCGGTCGGTATTGATACGTGAAGGACGTAAAATCGTAGACCGCGAAGAAGCGAACGTGGAAGCCATCGTACGGGCTTATCTGCTGACGAAAGACGAAAAATACTACCGGGAGGGAATGAAGCGGCTCACCGAAATACTGTCGTGGAAAGAGAGCAAGTTGTTTGCCGGCGATTTCAACCGCTCTACCATTTTGTCGATGTGCACTTCGGCCTACGACGCATTCCATAATCTGTTGGCTCCGTCTGAAAAGGAATTGCTGCTGGCGAATATCCGCGACAACGGACGGAGGTTTTTCAGCGAATATGTGAACCATCTGGAAAACCGCATTGCCGACAACCATGTGTGGCAAATGACGTTCCGCATTCTCAACATGGCTGCCTTCGCCACTTACGGCGAACTGCCCGAAGCATCGGTTTGGGCGGATTATTGTTACAACGAATGGGTATCGCGCCTGCCGGGATTGAACACAGACGGCGGATGGCACAACGGAGACTCTTACTTCCACGTCAACATCCGCACGCTGATCGAAGTGCCCGCTTTCTATTCCCGTATCAGCGGATTCGACTTCTTTGCCGATCCGTGGTATGACAATAACGCTCTTTACGTCATCTATCACCAGCCTCCGTTTTCGAAATCCGCCGGACACGGAAATTCGCACGAAACCCGGAAAAAACCGAGCGGAACACGTGTAGGTTATGCGGAGGCTTTGGCGCGCGAACGCAAGAATCCGTGGGCTGCCGCTTATGTGAGGGCTATTCTGGAGCGGGAACCGGACATCATGAAAAGTACGTTTCTGGGCAAGTCGGGCGACCTGACCTGGTATCGTTGCACCACTCGCAAGGCGTTTCCGGAAGAAAAGCGTTCGCTGGCGGAACTTCCCTCGGCTAAAGTTTTCAACGAAACGGGAGTGGCTACCATGCACACTTCACTGGCGGAACCGGAGAAGAACGCGATGCTCTCCTTCCGCTCCAGTCCTTACGGAGCTACTTCCCATGCGTTGTCCAACCAGAATGCGTTCAACACATTCTATGGCGGGAAAGAAATATTCTATAGCAGCGGGCATCGTACCGGATTCACCGACGACCATTGCATGTACTCTTACCGGAACACCCGCGCTCATAACAGCATTCTGGTCGACGGGATGACACAAAAGATAGGAACGGAAGGTTATGGATGGATTCCCCGCCGATACGAAGGAGAAAAGATTTCGTATATGGTGGGCGATGCTTCCAATGCTTACGGGAAAGTTACTTCTCCTCTCTGGCTGAAACGGGGAGAGCTTTCCGGAACACGCTACACGCCGGAAAACGGATGGGACGAGAATAAAGTAGATCTGTTCCGCCGCCATATCATTCAGCTCGGTGCAACGGGTATATTCCTCATCTACGACGAACTGGAAGGTAAGAAAGACGTGAAGTGGAGTTACCTGCTTCATACCGTAGAGCTGCCGATGGAAGTAAAGGAGGATGCCGACAGAATCAGCGTAACCGGCAAGAACAAAGCGGGAGGCGTATCTGTCGCTCATCTTTTTTGCTCGGCGCCGACCGTGCAGGAGCTGACGGATACTTTCTTCTGCGCCCCTACGAACTGGAAAAACCAGACCGATGCGAAAGGAAAAGCGGTGAAACATCAGAACCACTGGCACTTCTCTGCCACTACCGCTCCGTGCCGTATCGCCCGCTTCCTGACGGTTATCGACACGCACGGAAGTGACCGGCCGGATATGGAGGTAGTCCGTAAAGGAGATACGTTCCGGATAGGAGACTGGAGCGTGGAGTGCAACCTGAAGGAACACGGAAAAGCGGCGATATCGGTAAGCAACCGGAAAGAAAAGGTGTCGTTGACTTACGACGCCGGAAAGAAAGAAGGGGCGACCCTCGTGACCGAGAGAGTGAAAGGCAAACTGGTGGAACATACCCTCACGGATTATCTGCCCGACCTCGAGATATGAAGACACATTGCCCGCGGTGTTTGCAAACATAGAAGGCATGAAAAGTAAGCAGAAGAACCCCGGTCCGTGCTTTTCATTCCGCTGTTTGCAAACATAGAAGGCAGGATAAGCGTTATCTTTGTAACGAATCATTCATAAACGAAAAAGAAAACATGAAATACATCGGAGCACATGTATCGGCATCGGGCGGCGTGGAACTGGCGCCTGTCAACGCACATGAAATCGGAGCGAACGCTTTCGCCCTGTTCACGAAGAATCAGCGGCAATGGGTAAGTAAGCCTTTGACGGAAGAAAGCATCCGTCTGTTTAAAGAGAATTGCGAAAAGTACGGTTTCAAACCGGAACATATTCTTCCGCACGACAGTTATCTCATCAATCTCGGCCATCCGGAAGAGGAAGGGCTGGAGAAAAGCCGCACTGCCTTTCTGGACGAGATGCAGCGTTGCGAAGCCTTGGGACTGAAGCTGCTGAACTTTCATCCGGGCAGTCACCTGAATAAGATCGGCGTAGAAGAGTGTTTGTCGCGCATTGCCGAGAGCATCAACATGGCATTGGAAAAAACCGCCGGAGTAACGGCGGTTATCGAAAATACTGCGGGACAAGGCAGTAATCTGGGAAATGAATTTTGGCATTTGAAGTACATCATCGACCGTGTAGACGACAAAAGTCGCGTAGGAGTATGCCTCGACACTTGCCATACCTTCACGGCCGGTTATGATTTCCTGACGGACTATGACCGCGTTTTCGAAGAGTTCGACCGGGAAGTGGGGTTCGGTTATCTGCGGGGAATGCATATCAACGACTCGAAGAAAGCATTGGGCAGCCGTGTCGACCGCCACGACAGCATCGGTCTGGGACTAATCGGGAACGATTTCTTCGAACGGTTGATGAGCGATCCGCGGTTCGACAACATGCCTCTCATTCTCGAAACTCCGGACGAAAGCAAGTGGGCGGAAGAAATCGCATGGCTGAGAAAACTGTCCGTTGCGGCAACGGTTTGAAACGACAGGGCCGTGACGGAATAATCCGGACATATCATCCGTGCAACGGAAAAGCTGTTATTCCGAAAATAAATATCCGGCAGTAGAAACTCTGCAAGCAAAGCAGCCGCTTCGAAAAGATAATCTCCTTATCCAACCTTTCTTAAATTATGGAGCAAAGGTTGAATAAGGAGATTGCTATATCGTCCTTTCCGACGTATGTGATACGCTACGTCGGCTTTCCCGTAAAATTCCTTTCAAGATTACTTACGAAAAGGACAATCTTTCTGTCTTTGACGATATCCGTCTCCCACTCTCTGCCCTCTCCTGCGGTCGAACTCTCTCCTGAACTTATTCACATTGTTTCTTTCCATCCGGTACATTCCCAGAATCTGCTTTTGAGAAAGAATTTTGCTGAATTCCACGTAATATTTCTCCCGCACATCGAGCATTTTACGACTTTGGGCAAACTGTTCTTTCAATAGTTTGGCAACATCCGCATCGGTCATTCCCGCCAACTGAGTAGGAGTATTATCCCTTTCCAGAAACATATTTCTCCTCATACCGGGCACACAATTCATTGCCAAGCGGCATTCGCGCAACTCCGTGAGATACTTTTCGTACACGGGAGTAAATTTCGCAGCCGTAGCGTCATCGAGCATCAAAGCCTTTACGGCACGGTCTACATGCATCTTTATGACCTGTTCCTGAGTAGGAACTTCTTTCTTTTCTCTGTTATCTTTGACTTGAGCAAAAACAGAAGAATGCCCTGCCATGAAGAGGGCGATTGCCATTACATAAACAATTTTAGTTTTCATAATCTTACGTTTTTTAGTTTAAAAATATATCGTTTTCAGAGAAGCCGACGAGGTCTTCCAACTCCTCATCCGACAAGTTTCTAATCCATTCGTCCATCGGGTCGGCAGTTACATGATTGTTTTCAACAGCCAGTACATCCGATGATGAAACCGTTGCGTCGGTCTGCATCAAAGATGGGATAAAGAGAAATCCCGCCAATATAGCCGCTGCCGCAGCAACAAAAGGAACAATCAGTTTCCTGCTAAACTTCGGATGCGGTTTCACTCCCGCCTGCTTCAGCACTTTTTGTTGCATTTCGGCAAAGAACCCTTCGGGTACACGATAAGGTGTCTGTTTCCCAATATCATCAAAATCAAAATCCTTTTTCATCGTTCTATCTGTTTAATATATATTCCTTTATCTTATCTTTCGCATAGTGATAATTCACTTTCAGTGTCTCAACCTTACTATCCAGAACACGGGCAATATCTTCATATTCCAGTTCATCGTAATAGCGCAAATTGAAAACGATCCGCTGCTTTTCCGGCAAAGTCAATATAGCTTCCTGAAACTTTACAGCCAGCTCATCTTCGTAGTCGATATAGTCAGAAGCTTTCAGTTTACTCATCAGTTCTTCCTGAACATCTTCCGCTGATATCACTTCTTCCTTACGATTATTCAATAGCCGAAGACACTCATTCGTGGCAATTCTGTAGATCCATGTACTCAGCGAACTTTCATTCCGGAACTGGTCCAAATGGCGGAATACACGAATGAAGACTTCTTGCAGCACATCTTCCGCATCTTCATGAGACACCACCATTCTCCGGATATAATTATATATCGGTACCTGAAAAGAGTTCATCAGCATCTTGAATCCCCGTTCACGATCCGAGGAACAAGCTTCACGAATTTTATTCTCGTTTATCATCAATTCTATATCTGAGCTTTATTAGTTAGAACGCAGAAGGGTGTGGAAGTTAAATACAAGAATTCGTATTTTGCTTTTATTAACAAGAAAGAGGAGAAAAAGAAGTAGGATACAAGGAAAAGAAATTGCCTCCAAGACCTTTACAGAGGCTTTAGAGGCAATTCGAATACTTTATCTATAAATTGTAAATAAGAAGTCTGTTACCAAAACTTATTGTGTTCCGCACTATATTCAAAACCGACAGCTTTCAACTGATTCACTAATTCATCCTTATTTACGTCCATATCTTCACAAAGTTCGTCAAGTGAAGAATAGCAATCGCGCAACTTCATATTGATAACGCTAAACAGCATCATCGGGTCTTTGGGTAATTCCATAACATACAATCTTTTTAAACCGGACGCAAAGTTACAGCAATCTCATTGAATGGCAAAACAAATCAATCTTAAAGGAAGCAGAAATTCGGGTATATCTTTTATAATATCCATTTGAAAACAAGGAAAATTGCAAAATAATAAATAAACAGTTATCCAACCAAGTGCTTTTCTACATTTCTCATACTGATGCTTTTTAAAGGTTAATAAATTACATTTCTACTAATAAGAGTGCTCAGACAGAAAAATGACTGTCCATTCATCCACATACGCCATTCATTTAGGATTTAAAAGATGAATAAGAAGCAATGTACTAACGGGATAACATATACTCCAATGAGATTTATGAGAGTAAATGTAGAAAACAGTTCCCGACAGCCGTAGATATAATTGTTAATTATACTTGTGAATATGTATTTCATATAAAAATAGTTTCTACATTTGTGGCCGTTATGATGAAGTACATATTCTGTATATTATTAGGTATATTTTTAAGTTGGGGATTCCAGTTGATTTCCGACGAAAGGCAAGAAGCATATCGGCCAGAAACCGGTAGTACCTATATACAAACTTGTGTTAATGCTTTTCATCCCGAAACTAAAACTATGATAAAACAACTAGGGAAAGAAAAGAAACTCGTCAAAGCAAAAGAAAATACAGGAAAGCAGGACTACAATGACAGTGACGGTGTCTTAAATCCATCCTCCTTCCGTTATTTCTCTCCTTCAAAGTTACTTAGATTCAATATTCATTCCGTTACTATCCGGATATTAAGTTCTTTAAAGATTCAACTTCCTAAGAATCAATGGACAGGTTTCTCATTCTATACTAATTTTATCAAATATTCCGATAGATATCACATCTATACATTAGGTCATATACTCATTTAGCCATTTTATACCTTTTATAGACATAGAAAATTCATATTTTTTATGCCTTATTTGTTGTTCCTATCTTTTCCTTTTAATAACAATCAAAGTATATAAAATGGATTTTTTACTCAATTTTATACTCCATATTGACCAATATATGGTCATGATTGTGCGTGATTATCATGCATGGACCTATGCTATCTTATTCATCATAATCTTCTGTGAAACCGGATTAGTAGTCACTCCTTTCCTCCCGGGTGACTCTTTACTTTTCGTTGCCGGAGCGATCTCTGCGTTACCCGATATGCCTATCAGCATACACATACTCGTTATCATATTATTTGCTGCTGCCATATTAGGTGATTCATGCAATTATATGATTGGGCATTTCTTTGGTCGAAGGCTATTCAACAATCCTAAATCCAAGATATTCAAGCAAAGTCACTTGGAGAAAACGCACGAATTTTATAAGAAGTATGGTGGCAAAACCATTATCCTGGCACGCTTTATCCCCATAGTACGTACATTTGCCCCCTTCGTTGCAGGAATGGGGAAAATGAATTACTACTATTTTATGGTATATAATTTGGTTGGTGGAGCTGTCTGGGTAACTATATTCTGTTATGCAGGATATTTCTTCGGCGATCTCCCGTTTGTGCAGGAAAACCTAAAACTACTCATTGTAGCCATTATATTCATATCCATATTGCCTGCCGTAATTGAGGTCATACGCACCAAGTTGAAATTTTAAACTGCCCAAACCATAGTCTGTATTCATTTGTTACTAATATAAATAAAGTAGAAAAAACAATTTAAAGTTTTTACACTTATGAAAAATTCTTTTTTTAGTCGGTTTACCCCAAAGGAACCGAAGTTTTTCCCGTTACTGAAACAATTATCAGAAGTACTTTCTGCCTCATCTGTTGCTTTAGTAGAAAGTCTGCAACATGACCAACCGGCAGAACGCTCGGAGTACTACAAAAAGATCAAAGACCTCGAACGGGAAGGAGACAGACTGACACATCTGATTTTTGATGAATTAGGAACTACATTCATCACTCCCTTTGACCGTGAAGATATTCATGACTTAGCTTCTTGTATGGATGATGTCATCGACGGAATAAACAGTTGTGCCAAAAGGATTTCCATTTATAATCCTCGTCCTATTTCTGAAAGCGGAAAAGAACTGAGCCGTTTGATCCAAGAAGAAGCTATATATATTTGTAAAGCTATGGATGAACTCGAAACATTCCGCAAAAAGCCGACACTCCTCCGAGAATATTGCTCCAAACTGCATGAAATCGAAAACCAAGCGGATGATGTATATGAGTTCTTCATCACCAAACTCTTTGAAGAAGAAAAAGACTGTATCGAACTGATTAAAATTAAAGAGATCATGCATGAGCTGGAAAAGACAACCGATGCAGCAGAACATGTAGGGAAAATATTAAAAAACCTGATCGTAAAGTATTCATAAAAGCAGAGCAAGACACATGGAATTATTAGTGACTATCATTATACTAGCTCTGATATTCGATTATATCAACGGCTTTCATGACGCAGCAAACTCGATCGCTACCATCGTATCGACTAAAGTACTGACTCCTTTTCAGGCGGTATTGTGGGCAGCATTCTTTAACTTCGTTGCGTTCTTCATAGCCAAATACATTATAGGTGGCTTTGGCATAGCAAACACTGTGTCAAAGACAGTCGTTGAACAATACATCACGCTACCTATTATCCTGGCGGGCATTATTGCTGCTATTTCATGGAATCTGATTACCTGGTGGAAGGGTATTCCGTCTTCTTCCTCCCATACGCTTATAGGTGGTTTTGCAGGAGCTGCTATCATGGCAAACGGCTTTGAAGCTATTCAGCTCAATATCATTCTTAAGATTGCCGCTTTTATCTTCCTGGCTCCATTTATCGGTATGGTTATCGCTTTCGGATTTACTCTACTTGTGCTTTACATCTGCCGACGTGCAAATCCGCATACCGCTGAAATGTGGTTCAAGAGATTACAGTTGGTTTCTTCCGCCATGTTCAGTGTAGGACATGGTCTGAATGACTCGCAGAAGGTAATGGGTATCATTGCCGCTGCAATGATAGCTGCCCACTCTATGGGTCTGGGAATGGGAATAAACAGTATTTCTGATCTACCGGACTGGGTAGCGTTCTCCTGTTTTACTGCTATCTCACTGGGAACGGTGTCCGGAGGATGGAAAATCGTAAAAACGATGGGAACCAGAATCACTAAAGTTACTCCATTGGAAGGTATGGTTGCCGAAACCGCAGGTGCTTTCACTCTTTATATTACAGAAATGCTGAAAATACCTGTTAGTACGACTCATACGATTACCGGAGCAATCATTGGTGTCGGAGCAACCAAACGTTTATCTGCTGTTCGCTGGGGAGTAACTAAAAGCCTCATGACTGCATGGGTACTTACTATTCCTGTCAGTGGGCTCCTGGCTGCATGTATTTATTGTGTAGTTTCTCTGCTTTTAAATTAAATTCATTTAGTTATCAGCGCTGTATCAGAAACATACAATAAAGTTCCGATACAGCACTGAATATTAATCCGTCTAATTCGCTACCATGTACCAATAAATAGCATTTTCAGATGGTGCTTACTGATGAATTTTTATGGAATTGTTTTTAGTGTGAAAGAGAATTATCTTGCTTATTTTTGATACTCTTTGAAATAAGTTTAATACATTTGCGTCTAACATTGACAAATCAGCTCTATTTAAATGAGAGAAGCCAACCAAATGAAGCCTGTATTAGCAAAAATCCGCTACACAGAGAAAGGTTGATGAAAGAAAACCAGAAAGAAAAATTGTATGACAGCAAATATTAATTATTCTCAGGGACAACGTATAACAGTAAGGGGGGAAGACTTTCTCATCACCAATACTGTTCGCAATAAAGATGGACAGCACCTTCTTTATACCAAGGGTATTAGTGAACTGGTAAAGAACCATAATTTCATTTTCGATACTAGCATTGATAAGAATATTGAGATTGTTAATCCTATTCACACAAAATTGGTAGCCGACCAAGACCCGCGTTGGCGCAAAACTCGTCTTCTTATTGAGACCGCAATTCGCAACAACGCATATTTCTCACAAAAGATTACAGTAGCACAAGGTGGAGCCTTTGATGTGACGGACTACCAGATGGAACCGACACTTAAGGCGCTGGAATTACCCCGTCCCCGATTACTGATTGCTGATGGCGTGGGATTAGGTAAGACTATAGAAGTTGGTATTTTTTTGAGTGAAATGATTCGTCGCGGTCGTGGAAAACGAATATTAGTCTGTACACTGAGAAGTATTCTAGCTCAATTTCAGGAAGAGATATGGAATCGTTTTGCTATTCCTTTAGTTCGTCTCGATAGCATG
>OHBE01001070.1_pt1 | contig 26059 bp, 17 predicted proteins | sample 1577231 | NCBI WGS metagenome assembly OHBE01 (sample SAMEA3541506, study PRJEB24748) | human gut metagenome | biome: human gut; feature: human-associated habitat; material: faeces | place: China | collected 2012 | reverse complement strand
ACCTCTCTTCATCAAAAGCGGCTCCTCGGACGGTTGTTGTCCCCGGAACTTGACGTACTGCCCCATGGGATCGTCATACCCGCCTTCAGACAAAATATACTTTCTGAATTTAGCAGCCAATTCTTTATTGTAAATATCCCCGGAAGATTTGAAAGCCTGGAATGCGTCAGCATCCAGTACTTCGGCCCAGAGATACACGTAATATCCGGCACTGTAGCCACCATCGAATATATGAGAGAAATACGTGGAACGATAGCGAGGTAATATCTCTCTGATCAAACCGTATTTATCCATAGAGGCTTTCTCAAAAGCGTTTATGTCAAAATCTTTCACTTCTGTATTAGAGTACCAATCCATATGCAATAAAGCTGCTGCCACGTATTCTACCGTCGCGAATCCCTGGTTAAAATGTCCACTTTCCTGTATTTTCTGGATTAACGCATCCGGCATAGTCTCACCTGTCTGGTAATGTTTTCCATACATTTTCAACACTTCTGGTTCGCTCGCCCAATTCTCCATCACCTGTGAAGGTAACTCTACCATGTCGTGAGGAATAGTACCCGCAATCCGCTGGTAATCGCCACGAGTAAAGAATCCGTGCAAGGCGTGTCCGAATTCATGAAACATCGTTTCCGTGTCATCCCAGCTCAACAAAACGGGAGCATCCCCCACGGCCGGAGAGAAATTATAAACCACGGAAACTAACGGCATTTCTTCCTGTCCGTTTACTTTCGTGTAGTGACGGAATTCAGTCATCCACGCTCCTGCCGACTTGCTAGCACGAGTATAATAATCCAAATACAAAATTCCGAGAGAAGTTCCGTCAACATCTTTCACCTCGTAAGTCTCCACTTGCGGGTGATATAACGGAATATCCGTTCTTTTATGCATGGTGATTCCATACAATTTATTGGCAACCGCAAACATTCCATCCCGCACGTTTTCCAATTTCAGATAAGGAGCCATCTCGGATTCGTCCAGATCATATTTTTGTTTCCGCAATTTCTCCGCGTAATACCACCAATCCCAACTTTCCAGTTTATACTTCATCCCTTCTTTCGTGGCAATAGCCTGCATTTCAGCCAACTCCTGTTTGGCAACTTTCAATGCCGGTTCCCACACGCGTCCCATGAAATCATAGATAGCCTTCGGGGTTTTGGCCATATTCACGTCTACCACGCAAGCAGCATAGGTGTCAAATCCCAGCAACTTAGCTTTCTCCGTTCTCAAGTTCACCATTTTCGCTAACACTGCCTTATTATCATTAGCATTGTCATTATTCCCGCGCATGCAATACCCTTTGTACAACTTCTCCCGCAAATCACGATTTTGAGCATATGTCAGGAAAGGAATCATACTTGGCTTTTGAACCGTGAAAACCCACTTACCTTCCATTCCCCGGTCTTTAGCCTCGGCAGCAGCGGCGGCAATGGCAGTCTCCGGAAGTCCGACCAAATCATTCTCGTTATCAACAACCAACGTGAAAGCATTGGTTTCTTTCAACAGGTTATCACCATATTGCAAACTCAATTTAGCCAATTCACCATTAATTTGCATCATTTTGGCCTTATCTGCATCATTTAGATTCGCACCACCACGCACGAAATCATTGTAATACAGTTTCAACGTACGCAAAGCCAGAGCATCCAATCCTAAAGTCTCTCGTTTGTCATACAATGCCTTGATCCGAGCAAACAATTTAGTATTCATGTTAATCTCATCCCCATGGGCTGTTACGGCAGGACTGATTTCCATGGCTAATTGCTGCATTTCGTCATTCTTCATCGCTTCATACAGGTTGAAGAATATCGCAGACGTCCGGTTCAACAACTCCCCGGCCTTGTCAAGCGCCACGATCGTGTTCTCGAAAGTCGGTTCTTCCGGGTTATTCACGATAGCCTCAATTTCAGCCTTATGCTGTTTCATACCTTCCTCGAAAGCCGGCTTGTAATCCACCAGTTTTATCTTATCAAAAGGAGGAGCTTGAAACGGGGTTTCAAACTTCTGCATCAACGGATTGTTCACTGGTTTAGCACCATCCTTACAAGATGTTACTAACGCAGTAACACTCAAAAGTAATATAACGGTCTTTTTCATGAATAAAGTAATTTATATTTAAGTATCATTTCTCTCCACGTCCACAAAAACAAGGTAAAGATATAGATTATCCACTACAAAGCATTCGTTTTGCAGATAAAAGATTATTTTTAGTGTATGCAAAATTTTAATTAACTTCGCCACCAAAGTAAAAATACCAAAATTAATTCAGATATGATAAAACACTCGTTCTTATGTATGGTTGTTCTGCTGGTTTCCATCAGTACTGCCGCATTTGCACAAAAAAGCGGACCTCGTTCCGGTTACAACTTTACAACAATCGTCGACTTAAAAACGACCCCGGTAAAGAATCAACAAAGCGTGGGAACATGCTGGGACTACGCAACTCTCTCATTCCTAGAAACAGAATTACTACGCAAAGGCAAACCGGTCTATGATCTGGCAGAGCTTTACGTGGCTAAAAACGCTTACTTCGAGAAAGGATTACGTTACGTTCAATTCCACGGGAAAACAAACTTCAGCGAGGGTGGACAAGCACATGACGTAATAGACATGATCAAAAAGTACGGAATTGTTCCGGAAGAAGCATATACCGGTTTGCAATACGGACGAGACTTCCACATTCATGCAGAAATGGTGGCTGCTTTGCAAGGAATCCTTGACGCCGTGAACAAAAATCCGAACCGGCAAATTACTCCCGTGTGGACAAAAGGTTTCATGAGATATATCGAGGCTTACTTGGGCGACAGCCCGGAAACATTCACTTACGAAGGTAAGGAGTATACCCCGCAAAGTTTTGCAGCATCCCTAGATCTAAACTTGAATGATTACGTGGAGTTGACTTCTTACCAGATGTATCCTTTCTACGAAGAAGTAGAACTCACAATTCCCGACAACTGGATGCATGCCCGTTATTACAATCTACCGATCGATGAACTCATGGAAGTAATGAACAACGCCTTGAAAAACGGATACTCCGTATGTTGGGACGGTGACGTAAGCCACAACGGTTTCAGCCACCCGAACGGATTGGCCATTCTCCCGACAAACAATCCAGAAGAGATGATCAATGCCGAGATTGACAAGTGGACAACACTTAGCGCAAGAGATCGGGAACGCAAAATGCAATCTTTCGAATCCCCCGTACCGGAAATGAGAGTAGATGACAACAAACGTCAATTCACCTTCAATAACCGCCAGACAACGGACGATCACTTGATGCACATCACCGGAATGTTAAAGGATCAGAACGGAACGATCTACTATAAGACCAAAAATTCTTGGGGAGAAGATCGTAACCCCTTCGGTGGTTATCTTTATATGTCCGAACCATTCTGTCGCTTGCAAACCGTGGCAATCATGGTTCACAAAGATGCTATTCCGAAAGCAATACGTAAGAAATTAGGATTATAATAAGAAATAAAAACAGCAGCAGTTTTGCTGCTGTTTTTTTATTATCGTTAAAACGAATTATCATCCGTAATCGACATGAATTTCTTACGAATCCATTGAGAGATTTTCGTCGTGATCTCCGGACCGGAATAAGAAATAAACTCTTCATACATATCCGCCTGCTCGAAATTATCAATCCCCACGGACAAAACTTCAATTCCTCTCTTCTTTCCTTCCCGCACGACTTCCCACACGTGTTCACGGGCATTCTCCCCGTCATATCCCGTAGCTGAGGGAGCCCCGTCGGAAATCATGAAAAACAATTTATTTTTGGCATCCGACTTGAACTTATCAAAACAATACAGCATGGCATATCCGTCAGCATTGGCATTTAACGCCTGTTGAGAAAACAGTTTCCCCAGTTGCAGTTTCTCGCCCCGATCATGAAAACGAATAATCTCGATGCCCTCATCTCCACAGCGATGCCCATATATCGAATAATATACCACGTTCGGATACTTGTTGAAAGCCAAGGCCAACGCAGAAGAGATCACAATTTGCATGGGTATCTTGTCTCCCGTACACATCGAACCTGACAAATCCAAAAGGATAACCACTTCCAAAATAGCCGAAGGAGCCATTACTTCCTCAAAAAATATATTCCGGTTATACCGAGATTGATACAATTCATCCTCATCCAACTCCCCGGAATCCTGCTCGTAGATCACCCGGGTTCGATCCATCTTCCCGGAAAACATAGCCAGACTCAGTTGTATTTTAGCAGCCAGTTCCTTTGCCCGGTTTAATAAATCATCCGAAATCTCGGCTACATCTGCCTCGAACTCCTCGATACGGTCACAAACACCCAATGTTCCCTTCCATTCCAACTTTGACCGTTCCGGACTCACGTATAGCTGAGTCGAAAAGACAGGCTCTTGGTTCAATGTTTTCCGCAAATCACGAATAACGGATTCAGCCATTTTAATCTGCCAGTCTGTCTTGAAATCCTCGATACCCTTCATCGCCTTTTTCATCTCTTGCAAAAAGAAATGATCCGGACATATCTCCTTCTCTTGAAACAATTCGGTCAACATTTCCGCATACCAAACAACCTCCTTGTAAGTCAATTCCCCGTAATCCTTGATAGATTTCAAGATGGTATTCACCTGAAGTACCTTCCCATCATTACCGGGAAAAGACAACACTTCCCGCATGTAATTGCTCTCATCCAGCAGATTCGGATATAATATTTTAGAACATATATAATCATACAAAGCCTCGGAACCATCCATTCCCCGATGTACACCATCTTCACTCTGTCCACCATAGAATCCCATATAATGCTCCACGGCATTCAATCCCATTGCCAATCCCAGCTTGCGAGCCGCATACAAATAATAATGATAACCGGGGAACTCCTTTACGAGTTTCGATTCCACCCGCCGATCCTCTATAAAATGAATCATATCATAATGCATTGGCGTATAGCGCAACTCATCATCTCTCAACTCTGCAATATCTTTTCCCGTATAAATCAGGTGCGCCAGCTCGTGAACGAAATATCCGAAAAAAACAAATACTCTCGTCTCGTCCGACACTCCCAATCGCAACAATTTCAAATTTAGGGCAATATGCTTGGGATTCATCGATAAACTAGGAACCCGGTTGGAAAGTACCATTTTAGGAATCTCTCCCGTGACATGAAAAGCGATTCTCGCACATACCGGGATCAATTTCAACAAATCCGTGGTTCCCAGATTCCGATCCAGTAAATTTCGTGCCGCGGGAAAATTCCCCCACCAATCCCGGTCGATAAACTGCTCGTCATATATCTCTTCTATACGTCGATAATCCATGTTCACACGTTCAAAGAGTCTGTATTAAGGAACGAGCCACCGTCTCTTCCCCTGTAATCACGTAGTTAGTAAGAATCACCCGCTCGATCACCTCATCCAACCGGTACCCTAACGGGATATAAGCCGCCGCATCCAGCACCTGACGAGTCGAGAGGGATACGGATAGTGTTTCTTTCTGTTCAGCCAAACGTAACACCTCTGCCACCTTGGCCAATTGAGTAGCCGCATCACGAGACACTTTCGGGAAACGAGCCCGAATCAGTGCAGCCTCTTCCTCCGCGGTCAAGTAATTCAACCGAACTTTAATAAAACGATCTTCGAAAGCCGTGTCTAAACGCTGCGTGGAAACATAGGCAAATCCTACGTTACCTGCCGCCACGAAAAGCACATTCTCACCTTTATTATAGCGTTTCCCGGAATCCTCATCATAGATATACGATTGTTGACGATCCAAAATCGTCATTAGGAAATTCGCCGCCACCATCGGGGTTCGTGTCAATTCATCTAGGAATATTAGCGTGGGCTTAGTTGACACGAAAGCCTTGAAAAATTCCGAACGTACCGCTTTCGTCTTCCCATCATCCCCAATAATCAATCCTCCCACGAACATTTTTTTCGGCTTAAAAGCCTGTCCCATATCAAAAGCGAAATACTCCATCCCCATAGCATCTGCCAATTCCTTAGCAATGGAAGACTTCCCACACCCTTTCGGACCGAGTAAAAAAGGATACCGCTTTAAATAGAGCGTGTGACATAAAAACTCCCATGTCTGAACGGGAATACACAAACTATCCGAATGTTTCGGCGGGGTAAAAGGGAAAAGAGTAGCTTGTTGGGCTACGGACATATTATTTTTCATATTTTAAATCTTACTTTATTAAGATGTAAAATTAATATTTTCTTGACATCAAACCTTGATAAAAATCAAGCAAACGATATTTACTTTCAATCAATTCGTTGATAAGTGTAGTGATATTCAGTACATACGACACCATCAACCCCATACGAATTACACGACAAAAGATTCCCCGCCTCGTCGTATTTATGATCTTTAAGCACGTGCGCAAGTTTTCCATCTTGATATTCTTCCTCCAATATCAAATACCCCTTGGAATCATAAGAATACTTCCATGTAGTAGTCATTTCCAAACCTAAATATGATGTCACCGTGCTTTCTTCTATCTTCCCGGCCCCATTATAAGTAGCCTCATATTTCATTTTAAGTTGTCCGTCTTTATCAACATTATGAACCAAAAGTAAATTCCCAGAATTATCATACTTGTAATTTGTATGTACCCCAAGAACCTCGTCATTGAGGTAAGAAAGCTGCTGAATTTCACGATCCTGTTCATCATACGTGTATTGCGTCAGGTAATGATCTGTCTCCGCCCCGTACCCGCTCTCTGCTGTCGGAAGAAAAACTTTGTCCTCCACCAATATCTTTCCCGACGCAGAATAAGTATAATCCATCGTTAACCCTTTCCTCCCATCCGGGGTAAAAGCTTCCCAATGCAAAACTCGTCCCAGTTCATCATGCTTGTAATTTTTTCTTTGCTCCACGTTTTCACCGTCAACGTACAAGATAAAACTATCTTCATACCCGAAATCGTTGTATGTATAAACCTCTTTCATCTCGCGACCTTTTTGGTACTCAGTCGGCAACATTTTTACAGTCCTGGTCAATACTAAATACCTTGGTTGGGAAGGCTTATTATCACTTTTCTCGCATGAACAAATTGCACACACGAACACGAGTAAGGTTATAAACTTCTGCATATCTTTTTGTATTTTTACAAATATATGCATTTAAATCCTAAAACGTCTATTATCTCCATAAAAAAAAACACCCCAATTTTTCAATATTGGAGTGTCTCTGTTTTTTATCGAGTTAATTCTATTCCGCCCAAAGCTGAATCAAGTTCAAAATCGTCTGTTGCGCACGTCTCATCGTGTCCAGAGAACAGTACTCGAACTTACCGTGGAAGTTCATGCCACCGGTAAATAAATTCGGACAAGGTAATCCCATGTATGAAAGACGGGCTCCATCGGTACCACCGCGGATCGGACGAACAATCGGAGTTACCCCGGCTTGTTCCATAGCCTTGAATGCTTTGTCGATCACTTCCGGATGCGGCTCAACCATCTCACGCATATTATAATATTGATCCTTCAAAGTCAACGTTAACACACCTTCTCCATATTTCTGGGTCAAAAGTTCCACCACTTTCATCATGAACTGCTTTTTAGCTTCAAACTTATCCCGGATATGATCACGAATGATATAACTGATTTCCGCATTCTCCACAGAACCGTTCAATCCTACCAGATGATAGAAACCCTCATATCCATCTGTATGTTCCGGACGCTCCCAGGCTGGCAGCAGGCTATTCACCTCAGCAGCCACCTGCAAAGCATTAATCATCTTATCTTTAGCATAACCCGGATGCACGTTCCGTCCTTGAATAGCAACCTTGGCACTGGCAGCATTGAAGTTTTCATATTCCAATTCGCCCTCAAAACCACCATCAATGGTGTAAGCGAATTTAGCACCAAATTTCTCCACGTTGAAATAATCCACACCCCGGCCTACTTCCTCATCCGGCGTAAAACCGATACGGATTTTCCCGTGCTTAATCTCCGGGTGCGCCATCAAATATTCGGCAGCCGTCATGATCTCGGCAACACCCGCTTTATCGTCAGCACCCAACAAAGTTGTCCCGTCGGTCGTGATCAACGTGTGTCCCTTGAATGCTGATAACTCCGGAAAATCCTTTACTGTCATCATCAAATTCTCGTTCAAACGGATATCCTTTCCATCATAATTCTCGATAATCTGCGGTTTGATATTCGCCCCACTCATATCTGGACTCGTGTCCACGTGAGCGATAAAACCAATCGCCGGACGACCCTCATAACCCGGAGTAGCAGGAATCGTACCCATCGCATAGCTATGCTCATCCATCTCAACCTCGGTTAACCCAAGAGATTTCATCTCCTCTACCAAGTATTTCAGCAACACTTTCTGCTTTTCGGTAGAAGGGAAAGTCTCACTCATTTCGTCACTCTGCGTGTCGAAACTCACGTATTTCAAAAAACGATCTTTTAAATCCACCTTGTATAATTTTTAAATTTTAGATTTCAAATTTATGATGTCAGATTATGATTTACGACTGGAATCAAATCTTCAATCGTAAATCATAAATCGTAAATTAATCCGCCAGTTTAGCTTTCATAGAATCGTAGATGAAGTAAAGGATGATCAAAATATACATCACGACAGCCAATACCTCAGCACCACTCCAACTGATAAACCAGTCAGCACCGCAATATTTCAAGATAGCACTGATCACACCCATTAAAGCACCACCGGCAATAAATCCGGAAGCGATCAATGTACCGCGTTCACGGCGAGCTTTATTCACATTCTCATCTTTACTACGAGTACCCACATACCAACTAACCAAACCGCCAATCAATAACGGGGTATTCAAATCCAACGGGATAAACATACCTAAGGCAAAAGCTAACGCAGGAACGCCGATCATCGTCAAGATCAATGCCAAAGCCGCTCCGGCAAAGTACAACAACCAAGGAGTTGCCCCTCCTTCCATTAAAGGTTTGATCACGGCAGCCATCGCATTTGCCTGCGGGGCAACCAATGCATTCTCTCCCACGAAACCATAAGTCTGGTTCAATACCATCATAACCCCGGCAATCGTGGCAGCAGAAACAGCCGTACCCAAGAACTTCCAGCCTTCCTGTCTGGCAGGAGTGGTCCCCAACCAGTAACCGATCTTCAAATCAGTAATGAAACCTCCGGCCATAGATAGCGCAGTACAAACCACACCACCGATAATCATGGCGGCCATCATTCCGCTCGTGCCGCTCAATCCGGCACTAACCAACACCAAAGAACTTAAAATCAATGTCATCAATGTCATTCCGGATACAGGATTCGAACCCACGATAGCAATAGCGTTTGCAGCCACAGTCGTGAATAGGAACGAGATGACGAATACAATCAAAGTAGCAATGATCGTGTGTGTCAAATTACCCAACACTCCAAATTGGAAGAACACAAAAGTAGCAATCAATATGGAAATGATTCCTGACAAAATGAACTTCATGGAAATATCACGTTGTGTACGTTCTACCGCACCTTCGCCTTTTTTCTTTCCACCCAATTCACTAACGGCCAATCCTAAAGCCTGCTTGATAATACTGGAAGAACGAATAATACCGATAACTCCGGCCATAGCGATACCACCTATACCGATATGACGGGCATAATTTGAGAATATCTGCTCTGGGGTCATATCCCGCAATAACACCGAGATCCCCTCTCCCACGGCTAACGTTTGTCCGTCGGCGAAATGGCTGATAAAAGGAATCAGCACAAACCACACGGTGAAAGAACCGGCACAAATAATCGCCGCATATTTCAACCCAATAATATATCCTAAACCAAGTACTGCCGCACCCGTATTCACTTTAAATACCACTTTCATCTTGTCAGCAAGCACTTCTCCCCATCCCATGATACGAGTAGAGATTCCTTCTGCCCACCAACCGAAGGTACTCACGCAGAAATCATAAAGACCCCCAATCAGACCACTCACGGCCAATAGTTTAGCTTGATTACCTTTCTTTTCACCAGAAACCAAAACTTCCGTGGTTGCCGTTGCCTCTGGGAAAGGATATTTCCCATGCATGTCTTTCACGAAATATTTCCGGAAAGGAATCAATAACAAGATACCCAAAAATCCCCCGAACAAAGAAGAAAGAAATATCTGGTAAAATTGAGCCTCCAATCCTAAAATGTAAAGAGCCGGTAGCGTAAAGATTGCCCCGGCCACGATCACACCGGAACTAGCTCCGATAGACTGGATAATCACGTTTTGTCCCAACATATTTTTCTTCCCCAACATATTGCCCACACCAACAGCAATAATAGCGATAGGAATTGCAGCCTCGAATACTTGTCCTACTTTCAACCCAAGGTAAGCTGCTGCCGCAGAAAAAATAACCGCCATGATAATACCGAATGTCACGGAATAAGGCGTAACCTCCTTGGGGTTCGTATTCGCCGGCATCATCGGCTTGTACTCCTCGCCCGGGGCGAGTTCCCGGTATGCGTTATCCGGGAGTGAATTCATTTGTTTGTTCTCTTGCTCCATTGTTTCTTTATAGTAAGTGATTTATTTTTAACAGCACCTCAAAGATAACGATTTTAGCGAAAAAACGGGAATCGTAACAACCTTTATACAAAAAATCCGTAATTACGACATTATAAATATCATACGATGAAAATCATGCACTATCTTGAAATATTATCCACGAGTATCAGCATCATCAGCCTAATCATCGTTATCTACGGAGCGATAATCGCTTTTTGCGCATTCATACATAATGAATCCCGGCGTTTTACCGGGAAATACTCGTTCACGGCAACTCGTGAACTTCGTGCCGATCTAGGAACTTATTTACTATTAGGCCTTGAGTTTTTGATCGCCTCCGATATTCTAAAAACAGTTCTGGAACCCAGCTTGAATGAATTGGCCATACTTGGGGGAGTTGTAATTTTACGGACAATCCTGTCCATTTTTCTCAACAAAGAAATCAAAGAATTACAAGTACAAAAAGAAGGAACGGGTGGTCCTGAAAAGGATTAATCCAACGTTTGGACACCTCCCCCGTTCACGAATAACACCTGCCCTGTGATCCAACTGGAAATCGGTGCTGCAAAAAAGAGGACTGCCCCGGCAATATCTTCCACTTCACCCAATCGCTTGATTGGCGTGTGTTCCAACATTTTTTTCTCGATCTCTGGAGTCAGCACGGATGCGAGTGCTTGCGTTTCCACGGCTCCCGGTCCCACGGCGTTAATCCGTACGTCGGGTCCGAAATCCATTGCCAGATTGGCAGTCATGTGATTCAATGCCGCTTTTGACGAGGCATAAGCACTCATGTTCGGACTCCGGTTGATACTTCCCATGGAAGTAATGTTCACTATCGAACCATAACCAGCCTGTTTCATATAAGGTACGACCAACTGGCACAATCTCCAAGCACTGAACACATTTACCTTAAAAATATGTTCGAAATATTCCACCGTCACCCGAAAAGGATTTTCCCGGCCTCCCCCACCAACTCCCACGTTATTCACCAGAATGTTCAATTTACCAAACTCCACGATGGCTCGTTCCACGAAATTCATCAAATCCGCCTCCTTCGTCACGTCACATTTCAGAGCCAAAGCTTTACGTCCCATTCCCCGTATATCCTCGGCAATCTCTTCGGCTGCAGCCAGATTCACGTCACCAATCACCACGTCAGCTCCCGCCTCTGCCAAAATACGGGCACTCCCGCAACCTATACCATTACCGCCTCTCGTCACGAGAGCTACCATTCCCGTCAAATTCAACATTTTATTCAAATTCATTATTTTTCTTGTTTAATTTTCACACATTACGCTTTTCCCCTTTTCAAGGTTACTTAAAAACAAAAAAATCCCAAAACAAGCGACAGGAAATCGAGTGCGTTCGAAACCTCTCGAATACCATGATGATCATTACACCTTGTTTCACAAGGTTAACACGAACGTATTTCTTCCAAACGGTAAAATCGGAGATCTTTCGAACCAGCACATGCCGCAGGGAACTCTTCCCCAAGCCCTCAACATGCAAATCTCTATTGACCAAAAAGATAACATCACGCTCACATGGACAAACCATCTGGAATATATCGCCTCATATGACAACTCTCGTCTGGGAATCATCGCCATGTACAATCACCGCAGTTTCCGTCCACGACTCATCGAAGGTGCTCCGCAACCCGAAAGGAGCAAAAAGCAGTTTTCCACGTGGACCGTGAAACGGCAAAGGCTCTTCATCTTTATGTATTTTTCTTTTCACCGGAAAAAACTGCCTATTCAAATGACCAGAATTTCAAACTAACTTACGAATAATAATCATTCACGGGAATCCTAAAAAAGATTTCCGTGAACATTTTCTATGGCCAATCAGAACCTCTCATTATTTCCACCCGACCAACAATAAAATTTCCAGTTGATTCCCTAATTCATTATTACGCCCAGCCCCCCAACAATCTCCATCTTATCCCCCGTTTTATCCTCACAACAATTCACGATCCGGACCAATTCGTCCATCATTAAATCATCCGTTCCATGCTCAATATACATCAAATACTTGGCATGATCTACCTCTTCGATAACCGATCCCAACTTTTTTAGTACCTCTTCAATAGCATCTATGGCTCTACTCTCACCGGCTTCGGTCCCGATTACCAACCGGAACTTATCGCTATCATCCATAAAATGCTCCACGTCGCCACGATCCAGACCTAAAGTAATCAATTTTCTTTTGGAAATTATAAATCCTCTCCTTCATCTTGAATATGCCAAGTCCAATCATTGATGATCACTTGCACGGCATGCCATAAACCTTCTCCGTTCTCCCCGGCAAAATAGAAAACGACATCCCATTCATCCTGACGATCAAAATACTCCTGAGTACTCCAATTACGTCCGGCCATCATTGTCTTACTAAAATAGTCGGTAAGACTTATATTAAACACTGGTTTATTCGTGGCTTTTTCCGTCACGACAAAACGAGTCGGTCGATCATCCATCAGGCGCATCGTGTTCAATTCCACCCCGATGGCAGCAGGACTGATTTGTTTACTATAATAGGGACGAAAACTCAACTCATCATCATCCTTTAATTGATTCTGATGATCAAGATAACCGTTCGATTCAAGAATTTCGTAATTATAATCATCCACGGCAAACCCACCCCCGCTATTTTCCGGTTGTTGGAAAATAAATCTTACCGTATTTGTATTCTTGATCAAGTTAATCGTCTCGACAAGATTCATATTACCGGTAAAATTTACCTCATTGATTTCACCATACCAAAGTGGTTCCAACGCTTTATCAATAACGAGCGAAGAAGCCCTCTTCAATTTCAATTCTAACTCCGTGATCGACGCACCTGGGGCTAACTGAGGAACATCGTACGAATCATGCACCCCGGCCCAAGCCATAAGTTTGTATTCTCCCAAAGGAAGTACCACGGACATCTGGTAATTACCGGTAGCCAATGCATCCCCCTCTTCGGCTTGTTGGAAAAGGAATTTGCCATCCTTGTCGAAAACATAGAGTTCCACTTTATCTACCTGTTTATGAAAAGCACAGACGGATAGCATGTTATAGTCATATTTAAACTTGACAAACAGGCGACATTCCGGCAAATCTTCATTAAAGGCATCACAGGATATAAATATCCCTGTACCAATCATCAGTAGACCAACGATTAGTAAATTCATATGACTTTTGAAATTCATTTTTTTCTTTTTTGGCGTTCCATTTTACTAATGGCAAACAATTATCCTCCCATACCAAGAGGTATAAACTTGTGAGGGACAAACGTTGCCCCCCACAATTTAACAAAATCATCGAACTAATTATAATTCTTCAGTTTGAGTATACCAAGTCCAAGGATTCACGTTAATTCTGATAGACAAGTAATTATCCTCATCTTCATCTTTGGTACCCGGATCTGGCTCCGGAATATTCGGATAACCTGGATTATTCACCTTAGAAATATGCACATCATAAACAGAATTACGAACCACTCCGAATTCTCCATATTCATTGTAAACCTGGTCAGTATCATCATGTTTAATCATAATCGGATAGTAATTTACGCCACCTTTGTAATAAGATACAGTTCCATGACGGAAAGCTCCATAATTTTCTACATTACTTCTTTTCTGATTAAAATTATCAACCACTTCATTAGCTCTCGTTTCGGAAGTCCCATTACCTCTGTCAGTCGATACCTCCGGAGTCCCAATAGCCTTCAAATACGAATTCAACGTTTTGGATAATGCAGCAGTATAGATAACAGTCGGATCTTTATCCTCGCTAGTGTATTTATACAACAGTTCCGCTTTGATATAATCCATCAACAAATTCCAAGTATAGTACCCACCATTGACCATAAGCCAATCAGTACCAGGAAGCAATTCTCCATTGTTCACATTATCCGCAGGATTATTGTAAACATTCTTATCCGGATCAATTAATCCCTTCGGAGAATAAATAACTTTAAATAGTACTTGAGTCGTATAAGCCCACACGTTATGATCGGCAGTCTGGGTATTTTCGAGACAATACTCCACGTTATCCACGGATATTTCAGTCGGATGCCAAGCAGAAGAAGCTATATTCGCCGCATTCATCTCATAATTATACTCTTGCAAATAACTTGCAAAACCTGGGTCTGACATCAAGGGTTGCACGTCATGATTCGGATCTATTCTGTATGACCCGAGATCATACTGGTCAAAAGGAGTAATACATCCTCTCGAAGTTCCTTCCATCCAAGTCTTCACTCGCTTGGATACCGGGAAATACCTTTTGTTCGTCGCATTCAAAACCCAACCGGGTTCAGATATATTCGCCTTCAAATTGTTGGATGAAATATTACCATTGTCAGTATACACCCGAACCTTCGCCACAGCACGATCTATATGAATAGAAAGCGGTTGACTCTCAGCCTTTGAAGCTGAATTGTAAAGGGTCAGATCGGTTTCATCACCATTGGCCTGAGAAGGTTCCAAATCTCCCTTGGCGTTCGTCATCATGAAATAGGAAGGTGTGGATAACGAGGCAACAGCTACAATAGCTTGATTAAAATCATCATAGCTATTAAACAACCCCACATCAGGCAAGTCCACACTTGGATTTGCAATTACCAAAATCCGCTTTGACGCTGCCGGAACTTTAAAAGCCGTTCCCAAAATTCCTTCCGGTTGTCCGGGTTCTCCAGCTTCCGAATTAGTACCAACAGTAAAAGACTTGTCGGCAGTTACATTCCGATTCTCGTCAAAGAAAATAACTCGGAGCTTGCTTACGGCAGATTCTGCCGGAGTACCCATCTCCTTATCCGGGTTATTCAATGCTCTACCTAACGCCTTCGGTGCGGTAGTCTTAATATCCAAAGAAATCCAAGCCTCCCCAGTAGGATCCGTTACAATTCCGTCATCATCATCTTGACCAATATGGTCATTGCTACACGCTGCAAACAACATTATTAAAAGGGTTGCAGCAAAATAATACATCTTCTTCATAGTTACAAAGTTTAATTGAAAATTGGTTGTTTATTTGTTAAAAAATTGATTGGTTTATTTATCAAATTATTATTTATTGGTTTATTCCACCTTATTCTTATTCATTAATCACCCTAGATTTTATTTCCAAATCATTCGCTTTCTTCTTACCAAGCTCCTTCAAGTTCTTTCCAGCAACTTCAAGTCCGGCATCAGAAGCAGCTTGAAGGAATCTTTCAGCAACATCATAATCGCCTCTTAGAAGAGCCAGTACTCCCGCCGCATTCGCATATTCTGGTAGTTCCCGATATTTCACCTGATCCAAGAATTGTCCTGCCGTTTCGGTATCACCACGAGAAAGCGCCGCTATTGCCGCATTTAATTTAGCAACGTCATCTTCCGGAAACAACTTCACGGCAGTTTCAAACACGTTAATAAACTCACGAGATCCATTCGAGTAAGTATTTGCCACCAAATACATCTCGTTAAGACTCAAGTTCTGCGGACGCACCTTCATAATCTCCTTGGCTTCTTCCACGTTGAAATTTTTAACGTGATATTCCACCTTGCAAATGGCAACACGTAATCCCGGATAAATATTCCGAAGTAAATAACGATAAGGCTCCCCTCCTTGTAATTTCATCAAACGCTCTTTTCGCTTTTGCCCGTCATAATTATCTATAATCAACTCAATTTCAGCCTTGTATATCACATCAAGATCAGCCAAAGCTTTACGTAAACCTTCCCAATTTTCACCGCCGAAAACGATGTGGTAAAGTGAAGGTGCAAACGAATAGCGTCTTGCCAGATAATTTTTCAATGCCAAAGCTCTTCCTTCGGACAGTCGTTTATTCCCGGCCAAAGAACCTTCCGGAGAAGCATACCCGATAAGATCCAATCGGTTAATTGTAATATCGTGATCGACATGCAATTCATCAATCATCGCTCGAATTTTCGCTAATTCCACGGGATTATTCATGTATTCCGGCTGAATATAAGTTTGGTTCACCTCGAAATCCAAAAAAGCCTCCACTTGTTTTTCCCGGTTTTTAACCGGTTCGGGCACAGGCTGCACGTAAGCCAAGTAGGGAACTATCCGGTAAGGAAACGGAATAATATCCAGCTTCACTGTATCGATTGTCTCCACTTCCATCCAAGCCACTTCCCCGCAACCACATTCATCTTTCTGAACATCCAGATAGGCTTCCGCCATCCAAGCCTCAAAAGGAAGTGTATAGCGATACTCTATCGTTTGATTTTCAACCTTCAAGTTTCTCACCACTTGATAAGAGGGGGAATAAACCGATCGTTCAGAAAGACTCATCAAGGAAAGAACCCGCTCGTAGGTTAGATACTCGTTACGCCCTTTAAGCGAAACTTTAGGAAGCACAAGTGTATCCGAAGCAGACACTAACCGGGGAATAATATCAACCGCTCCTGCCGATTTCACTTTTACGTGATCCAGAATAATATCCATTTCCACGTAAAGCGTTTTGCCTGCTTGCAACACTCGTACCGGATTGATATTAATAGTCCCGGTATAAGAGGATTTTGGCTGGGCTTCCGAAGTTAATGTCTCTAACAAGAAAGCAACCAACAGGAAAGCCGTATATCGTATCATTATTCTCATATTTTACTTGATTAGATAGATTAGTGAAATACCCACTTTTGTAGGCCCAAAATAATTACGAGTATCAGATTTCAAACGAGAACCACACTCCGCACAAGGATATTTATCGTAGACGATACGAGCATACCCCAAACCAATAGTAGCCTCTATCCCCCAGCGCTTTTTCAAAATCCATGCATGACCGACAGAAATCCCAGCCCCGTATAGATACCCCTCATAACGATTTTGCTTCATATTCTCACTTATGAAAGACCTGTCAGGAAAATTACCAACGTTAAAATCAGCGTAATGAGCATGTAAACCGATAAACGTACGTCGGAATCGTTCACAAAACCAGTAACGGACTTCAGGCTGTACACCCCAATGCCGTAACCGCATTCCATCATTGAATTTCCATGGGTTTAGATTCACAGGTACATCCAATGTCCATTTCCGGGCTAACCCGAATTCGACTCCCAGATTGAATGTTGCTGTTGCAGCATATAGCAAGTTACTTTTCACGGCAACTTTCTGTGCATACGCCTCCGGCATAACACAACAAGCAAATAAAAAAATAAATATTAATCGTAGTTTCTTCATAGTTTTGTTTTATAGTTGACCTACAATCAAGAGGAAGGTATCCCTTGAGTGATATAAACTTTTATTCTTTGAGTTATCCCCTTTCCTACCGAAACGTACACGACCCCCTCTCTATTGCCGGACGTGTTCTGTTCGACATATAATTTAATCTTTCCGTTATCCACGTATATATAATCCGGGTCGTTACGCACCTCTCCCTCTTCCGGTCCCAATTTTAACCAACTATGGTTCACATAATCTTCCACGTAAGCAGAAATATAATAACCATCATCTATAAATGAACTAATTATTGTACCACTACTGGTTACTTGCTCCCGTCTTTTTACCGTTACAGTCTTCCTCAAATTTCCCAAACGTAATTCAATTTCACCTGAAGTAAACCCGGCCAGCATCTCTATTTTTACCTGAGAAGGTAAAGTTGTTGAAACCGGTATCATTCCATCCACAGGAGAAACAATCCTCAAACCGCTTGTTGCCGTTATCGTTCGTTCTCCTATACTTTCCGACTTACAATCTGTTATTAAAGAAAATGCGACATACGCCGTACCTGAAGCTGCCGAGGCATAAATTTCAAAATGAGAATTCGTTACTCCCAAATAATATTCGTTATTACTAACAATCTCGTAACTGGATTCCTCCTGTACTAAAATGGAATAATCCAAATTCGTATTGGAAGCCAGAGAAGCTTTAGCATCTGCCATCGAAATAAATCCTCTCCCTCTAACCGAAGTTATTGTAAAGATATATTCCGTGTTACGCAAGATATCCAATACGTGTTGATCATTATTCACAAGAGCCATTTTATAAAAAAACATCTCCCCTTTATATTGTCCCCGAATCACGAGATAAGTATCATTCGATAAACTATGGGTTTCATAAACATAGAGCGGATTATTCTTTGTTGTCTGTCCTCCCGTTACGATTTCTTCCGCATCAACGATATTTAGCGCATACGAATCATCTTTTCTATATTCCACTAAATTTTCCGCTCCGATATTTTGTTCCAATGCATCTGTCAAGTTATGTAACTTCGAATTTTTAGCCACATTCGCCACAACTGTAATTCCCTCCAGCACAAAATCCGCATCCATATTTTCCACTACAATCTTCCCGACTATACGTTTCAATTGTATATTCGGGATTGTTACACTAGCATCAATTTTAGACAAATTGACTAAATCACTCATCGGTAATTTTTGCCCGCTATAAGGTACCGTATATTGTGGATCTATTAATGCCTCCGTAAGCAAATTCCGACAAGCATAATCAAGATCACGTCCCCTTAAAGTATTTACCAAATTGTCGGCTGTATAAGCATATCCAACTCCATTCATATAAAATCGATTTGGAGAATTTGCCAATATCAATAATTGACAATTTCCCGCTTGTTCTTCCAGATAAACATATGTTTTACCATTATATAACTCAGCCTGAACTGCCTCCACAAAACTAGCCGTTCCACCTGTTCCTAGAAAAACAAGTACCCACGGTTGTTGATCCACAACACTTTCATTCTCTCCGGCACGAGAAACAGGAAGACCATAAGTCCCAGCTTTCGTGAAAAGTTCAAATCGAACCTTTGTTTCCCCTATCGTAACAGGTTCACCCGGCACTTTTTCTTTTATTGAACAAGCCGAAAAAAAAGTCAGTAACACCAACAAATAAATTATATGTATTTTAATATCCCCCATTTCAATATATATTAAATTCAATTATCCCGGAAACATCTAATTAAATGTCCCGCTGAGATTGAAGTTGATACATTTCCTACCAAATCCCGACGATTTTCCTGAGCCCACGCATTATACATCGAATTAGGAAATATCGGGGACACAGAAGAGGACCAATAATAGCCAGTCTCCCCCGCATACATCAATCTACCTTTCAATTCCTTACGCCCTCCAGCAGGAAAAAATACAGAAGCCCCAGTCGCTGAATTATAGAACACACATCCCCGGTAAGCAACCTGTGACGTATTAACACTAACACCGTAACGATTAGTTCCATTAGCAATTTGTTGCTTCTGGATAGGACGACGATCGAAATAACCATCCGCATAAAAACCATCTACGGCTTTTATATTCTCATCCTCACCATCCTCACGAAAGTTTGGAGAAGTTGGGTAACGATAAATTTTCCATCCCACACGTTCTGCGGGATACTGCTCATCAAGTATCGCTTCATTTCCCAATACCAATTCTCCCGCAACAGGATTAAGCGCCAACGATTGCCTCCATTCTGATTTTTCAATTTGTTCCGAATACATTTGATCATTGCTATTACTTGCAGGGTCACCATCATGAGTGGAACGTTCTACCGGTAACGGCAAAGTACGTTCAAAATTCGGGTAAGGCCCGTTATACGCTATCTGATTTGTGTATCCATCATTCGGACGATGATATCCCGGAGGACAAACTTCAGAAATGTCCTTATGATTCCATGCATAATCAGTTCCGGTTCCATTATCCCACATCGGTCGAGCCCCCACGAAAATATCATCCCAATCATCCGTTGAAGAATACCCATTCACTGGTTTTGTTGGATGATATGCCCTGCGAGGATGAGCATTTGAAGTCCACTGAAAAAATACCCCGGCTTGACTCGGATATTTCACGAATACGCCACTCTTTATCTGCGATAAATCTTCATAATTATTTTCTCCACCATTCTTATATTTAGTAGTTGTCAGATTAAAAACAGCTATTTTTCTTGCTTCTGTCCGAGTTTTATTGGCCAAAGGACCAAGCTGGATATTATCCCCATTTGTCATTAAATAATCAGCAGCTTCTCCTTGTCGTATATAAATACGTGAAAGAGGACTCCAACCCGTTGATCGCCTATAAGACAAACAAACTACTGCATATCTCGGTTGTTTGAGCCCGTTATCAATGACAGGATTAGGATTTCCCCTTTTCCATGCAACTCGAAAATAAACTCGACCTCTTCCCGTAACATAACTTCCAGATTCATGTTGTTTAAATTCGTTAGGACGTACCGGATAATCCTCGGCGTCACCGGGTGTAGCCGTTCCAACAAACGGGTCAAAACTAGGAGTTGTACTCAAAACGATATCTCCATCTCCTTTCTCTATCCACACTTGCCACTCGGAAAGATCTGTCGTATTTTCAAGTCGTGGCTGCTGCCCCGTGATAATACGTTCTCCTTTTTCATCGTCCCTAAAAAAAGCCCCAACATACGGTCCATCCCAATAAATTCCATCAAAACGATAGCCTTCTTGACGAGTATGTACTTTAATTTCTCGTTGCAATTTTTTTTCTCCATCAACTTCTCCGGATAAAACTAAACGAAAGGTCTTATTATGTATTTCATTATACTCATCAAGTAAAATATCCATATATCCCGAACCTGTTTTAGATTCAGTATCATAGATATAACTAAAACGGGATGTCTCATACTTCACAAACTTCCCATCATGCACCGGGTTGCCATATTGTGCAAACCAAGGGCTATTTACCACGGGAGTAAAAACCAAATCATTAAAGACTTTTCCTGTAGACATACTTACAACTTGCTCCTCCCCGACATACAGATCCGGCAAAACGTGAACTTTAGGCATATTAGACGAGAAAGTTATCCTCGCACCATTGAAATCGGTAATACTTACGTTAATATCAGAAACATTCAAGTAAAAATTCCCCACTTGCCAATTATGATTTTCTTCACCCCAAGGTGTTACCTGAATATTAAGATTCAAAGGAGATTTAATCGTGCCAGTAAGTAAAAGTGCAGAATTATAAGGTAAAGTGTAGTTATCCTTCGAAGCTCCGGCCACTCCCTTGGCCTGTATTTTCAAGTGACAAGAAGGGCTATGCCGATTCTCCATATCAACTTTTAATGTAATAGCCTTGCTATCGTCATCTTCAGGTGAAAAATTACTGAAAGGCAAGATGAAACGAGTGATTTTCTTTACCCAAACGATGCCACGAGATTGTTGCTCCAAGCTGGGAGAAACACTCGTGAAATAGCTGGCATCATCTGTCAATGTAAATTTCCGATTTTTACTTCTACCAAGCGAGGCATTACTTGCTGACATCAACGTGATCCCTTCCGGAAGATTGTAAAAAGTAATTCCTTTAAAATAATTCGTTAAATCCTCTTCTCCTTCCAACACAATATCCACGCGTGTACCAAGCCGTTCTAATTGCAACTCAACCAGACTTTGTATTTCCCCTCCATCAACTCTTGCACCACCTCGGTTAGGAAGAACTTCTACATTCTTTAATTCTTGAAACATCGGAATGGATACATCAGATCTAAAAGCTTGTTCGGGATACGTGATATTTCCAAGATCAGCGTAATCATTAATCCCATTTAAACCATCCAAAACACTCACCAAGTTCGGCTCATTCGCCAAAAACACGAAATCATACACACCTTCATCAATAGGATGATTAATCACATCGTTTAATTCTGCACTATACAATTTGTTGCTTACACATTGTCCAGTGCTTTTCTTGAACGCAAGTATCCTAAGGCTCTTAATCTCATTATCAAGCGGGTCTGTTGAACTCAACAAACTGTTCCCTCGCACCTGTAAATAGGCCGATGCATTCTCTGTATCATCCGCACTTAAACGCTCTTCGATACAGGACACCAGTAGAACAGATGCCAGAATTATCCCCAATATATGTATTTTCTTAATCATTCCTTCCAACTACAAATAGTCCAATATACACTCATCAAATTGAGATAAACAAAAAGGTTTTATTTTACTTCTAACAACCCCAGCATGATCAAAACACATTTAATCATCATTTCTACTTGAAACAAGTAACTGTAATTGTCATCTACCAAAAAATACCTAATTATTATCCATTATTCCTTCTCATTTTATACAATACAAAAATACTTTCAGTAAATCAAGAATTAGTACTATTTATAGTGTATTTACAATCTATCGTGCCTCTAATGAAGTAATTAAAATTAACAATTGAACCGTATTTAGATAATTTCATCATATACGGGTGTGTTTTGTTTCATTTTTCAGAATATATTAAAATGAAGACTCGGATAATACAAAAGAGTTGTGTTTATGGCTTGCCAGTAGAATCTACAAAAAAAATCGCCCGGAAATAACTCCGGGCGATCTTCTTCTATTATTAACGTGAGACCTTACTCTCCATATTTCATTTCTGCACGACGTTTGTAACCTTCATAACGCCATTTAGCATCAGACTGGGTCTTAGCAAACAATTTCTCGGCTTCTTCCGGAGCAGCTTTCAACAAGGAGTTGAAACGAACCTCTCCCATTAGATAATCGCGGAATTTGCTATAATCTGGTTCTTTAGAATCCAATTGGAACGGATTCTTACCCTCTTCTTCCAACGCTGGGTTATAACGGTACAATTGCCAGTATCCACATTCAACAGCCTTCTTCTCCTCAGCCTGAGATTTACCCATGCTTGCTTTCAGACCGTGGTTGATACACGGAGCGTAAGCGATGATCAATGAAGGTCCGTCATAAGCCTCTGCCTCTTTCAACGCTTTCAGATATTGAGCTTGATTAGATCCCATAGCAACTTGTGCCACGTACACATAACCATAAGACATTGCCATTGCACCCAAATCTTTCTTACGAACACGTTTACCGCTAGCTGCAAATTTGGCCACAGCACCAACAGGTGTTGATTTAGAAGATTGACCTCCAGTATTGGAATATACCTCGGTATCAACTACCAACACGTTCACGTTGTGACCGCTTGCCAACACGTGATCCAAACCGCCGTAACCGATATCATAAGCCCATCCGTCACCACCAAAGATCCATTGAGATTTCTTCGTGAAGTAAGCCTTCAATTCCAAAATCTCTTTAGCAATAGCTGAATTTTCTTTAGCCAAAGCAGCAGACATATTATCGCTGGCAACTAAAGTCTTCTCTCCATCCTCGAAAGCAGCAAGCCATTCGTTAACAGCAGCCTGAGTTTCTGCAGAGAAGTTTGACAAGTTCTCTTCCAACAATCTCTTAGCACGATCACGCAAACGGTTATTACCCTCTGCCATTCCAAGACCATACTCGGCATTATCCTCGAACAATGAGTTAGCCCAAGCTACACCACGTCCTGACTGATAATTCTTGCAATACGGAGTTGAAGGAGCTGAACCTCCATAGATTGAGGTACATCCGGTAGCATTAGCCACCATCATTCTCTCACCGAACAATTGAGTAATTAACTTAATATACGGAGTCTCACCACAACCGGCACAAGCTCCGGAGAACTCGAACAAAGGTTGTTGGAACTGAGAATTCTTCACGTTATTCGGCTCAACTACTTTCTTGTAGCCAACCTTCTTATCCATATATTCGAAACGAGCGATTTCAGCCTCTTGAGATTCAAGCGGTTTCATGATCAATGCCTTCTCCTTAGCCGGACAAACATCAGCACAGTTACCACAACCCGTACAATCTAACGGAGATACCTGAATCTTGAACTTCAATCCCGCAAGTTCTTTACCGATAGCCGGTTTGGTTTCTGTTCCGGCAGGAGCAGCAGCCAATTCTTCATCAGTAATCAAGAACGGACGAATTGCAGCGTGAGGACAAACGTAAGCACATTGATTACATTGAATACAATTATTCACTTGCCATTCCGGAACACTGATAGCAATTCCGCGTTTTTCAAATTTAGAAGTACCTGCAGGGAAAGTTCCGTCTTCACGTCCCGCAAATGCACTAACAGGAAGATCATCACCTTTCTGAGCATTCATCACGTCAACCACATTACGGATAAATTCCGGACGGTTTTCGTCATGAGCGCACGTCTCGTCTTTCAAGTTTTTCCATTCAGCAGGAACGGTAACTTTCACCACGTTTTCAGCCAAACCACCTGCATCAACAGCAGCATAGTTCATTTTCACAATGGCTTCACCTTTCTTTCCGTATGACTTGTCGATAGCTTTTTTCATTTCGCTAACAGCCAAATCGTAAGGAATCACGTTCGTGATTTTAAAGAAAGCAGACTGCATGATCGTATTGGTACGGTTGCCCAAACCTAACTGTTGACCTATCTTCGTTCCGTTGATAATATAGAAATTAATTTCGTTTTCAGCCAAATAACGTTTCATGGCATTCGGAAGGTGTTCACCTACCTCTTTCTCATCCCAAAGAGAATTTAACAAGAAAGAACCGCCTTTTTTCAAACCTTTCAACACATCATACATGTGAATGTATGCAGGCACATGACAAGCCACGAAGTCAGGAGTAGTTACCAAATAGGTTGAACGGATAGGATCATCACCAAAACGAAGGTGAGAAGCCGTGAAACCACCTGATTTCTTTGAGTCATAAGCGAAATAAGCTTGGCAATATTTATTGGTTGCTCCACCGATAATCTTGATAGAGTTTTTATTGGCACCTACTGTACCATCAGAACCTAAACCATAGAACTTAGCCTCGTACATATGATCTGAATTCACCTTCACTTCCGGTTCAACTGGAAGAGAACGAAAAGTCACGTCATCCACGATACCAATAGTAAATTGGTTTTTCGGCTCGTTCATAGCCAAATTCTTGTAAACAGCGATAATTTGTCCCGGGGTTACATCCTTAGAACCTAACCCGTAACGTCCGCCAACGATCATCGGGGCATTCTTTTGTCCGTAGAACACGTCTTTCACGTCAAGATACAATGGATCTCCGGTTGCTCCCGGTTCTTTCGTACGGTCAAGAACCGCAATACGTTTTACGGTAGCGGGAACTGCTTCCATGAAATATTTAGCAGAGAACGGACGATACAAATGAACAGCGATCATACCCACTTTCTCTCCCTGAGCAAGTTTATAATCGATCACCTCACGAATAGTCTCGGTCACGGAACCCATAGCAATGATGATATTCTCGGCATCTTTAGCTCCGTAATAAACGAACGGACGATAAGTACGACCTGTAATCTTGGACATTTCATCCATATAGTTAGCCACGATGTCAGGTACTGCATCATAGAACTTATTGGCAGCCTCTCTACCCTGGAAATACACGTCTGGATTTTGTGCGGTTCCCTTTGTTACAGGGTTCTCTGAAGTTTGAGCCCGATCACGGAATTCCTGCAAAGCTTTCATATCAACCAATCCGCGAATTTCCTCCATGTCCAACTCTTCGATTTTCTGAATCTCGTGAGAGGTACGGAAACCATCAAAGAAATTAACGAAAGGAACTCTTGACTTAATAGCAGTCAAATGTGATACGGCAGAAAGGTCCATTACTTCTTGCACTGAACCGGAGGCCAACATAGCGAAACCGGTTTGGCGAGCAGCGTAAACGTCTGCATGATCACCGAAAATAGAAAGTGCATGAGATGCCAAAGCACGAGCACTCACGTGGAAAACGCAAGGAAGTAACTCTCCTGCAATCTTGTACATATTCGGGATCATTAATAATAATCCTTGAGAAGCC
>OHBE01001065.1_pt1 | contig 26146 bp, 17 predicted proteins | sample 1577231 | NCBI WGS metagenome assembly OHBE01 (sample SAMEA3541506, study PRJEB24748) | human gut metagenome | biome: human gut; feature: human-associated habitat; material: faeces | place: China | collected 2012 | reverse complement strand
GGCGGCGGCGGCGCTTTCTTTGCAGTCGGCTTCTTTGCTGCTGTTGACTTCTTCGCCGTTGTCGCCTTCTTCGGCTCCAGCTTTTTCTCAATTGCTGCTGTCGCAGGTGCATCCACAACAGCCTGTTTCTTGTCTACATAATCGTATCTGAATACCATCATGGAAAGCGGTGCGATATCAATGCTGATCGCATACGGCATACGATCACACTTTTCTTCAAATGCCTTTACCTTACCGTTTTTCGTACCGGAACCGCCGTAGATCTTCGCATCCGAATTGATGATCTCCTCATACTCGGTCAGGCAAGGCACTCCAATCCAGTAATCCTTACGCTCTACCGGAACGAAATTGCATACGAACAACAACTGATCCTTCACCGTCTTTCCACGACGCACAAACGCGATAATACTTGTATTTGCATCATCGACCTTGGTCCACTCGAATCCCATCTGATTGTTGTCATTGTAGTAGCATGCGTCATAGGTTGTATACATATGGTTCAGATCTGCCACCCATTTCTGCATCTTCTTATGCAGAGGCTGATCTAATAAGAACCAGTCAAGACTTCTTGCCTCACTCCACTCACGAAGCTGTCCGAACTCCTGTCCCATGAACAAAAGCTTCTTGCCCGGATGTCCATACATAAATCCATAAGCCGTACGCAGGTTTGCGAACTTATCCATTTCTACACCCGGCATCTTGTTGAGCATGGAGCACTTGAGATGTACGACCTCATCGTGTGAAATCACAAGCACATAATTCTCTGCATATGTATATGACAGGCTGAATGTCAGTCGGTTGTGATTAAATGAACGGAAATATGGATCCATCTTCATATACTCTAAGAAGTCATTCATCCATCCCATATTCCACTTGTACAAGAATCCAAGTCCCTTCATGCTCGCCGGTGCTGTAACACCTGCCCATGCCGTAGACTCTTCTGCGATCAGGAACGCGCCAGGATTGCGCTCTTCCATAACCGTATTGATCTTGCGGAGCAGATCGATCGCATCATAGTTTTCATTTCCACCATCTTTGTTCGGCAGCCACTGTCCATCCTGTTTTCCATAATCCAGATACAGCATAGAGGCAACCGCGTCCACACGCAATGCATCTACGTGGAACTTCTCCACCCAGAACAATGCATTGGCTGTTAAGAAATTTGATACTTCATTTCTTCCAAAATCAAAGATATAGGTTCCCCAGTCCGGATGCTCGCCGCGTCTTGGATCCGGATGCTCATAAAGCGGCATGCCATCGAATCTTCCAAGTCCATGCGCATCTCTTGGGAAATGTGCCGGTACCCAGTCTAAGATCACGCCGATGCCATTTGCATGCATGTGATCTACAAAATACATGAAATCCTCCGGCGAGCCGTAACGGCTGGTCGGTGCATAATAATTCGTTACCTGATAACCCCATGATCCATCAAATGGATACTCTGCAATACCCATCAGCTCGACATGGGTGTATCCCATCTTCTTTACATAATCGCAGAGCATCTTTGCAAGCTCACGGTAGGTATAGAATCCAAAATCTGAATCCTCAATTTTCTTCTTCCACGAACCGAGGTGGCACTCATAAATTGCCATCGGCTTTTTCAGCTCGGTCTCACGCGTCTGCTGCTTCCGGTTCTCGATCCAGTCCGTATCCTTCCACTTATATCCGGTCAGATCCGCAACGACATTCGCATTGTCCGGTCTTACCTGACACTGGTTTCCATATGGATCTGCCTTGTATAAGATTTCACCGTCTCTTGTCAGAATCTGATATTTGTAGACAGCCCCCGGAGCTACATCCGGGATAAACAGCTCATAGATACCGGAGGTCTGCATCATCTGCATCGGGTTGAGTGCGCCATCCCACATGTTAAAATCACCTACGACACTGACACGTCTCGCATGCGGTGCCCATACTGCAAAATAAGTACCCTTCACGCCATCGATGGTCATAGGATGCGCACCGAACTTCTCATAGACATCATAGTGCTTGCCCTCAGCGAATAAATACGTATCAAAGTCTGTGATCTGCGAATTAAATGCATACGCATCGGCAGTTACAACCGTTGTGCCATCCTGATATGTTGTCTCAATCCGGTACTTTGTTCCTTTATATTTCTTCTTTGCACTGTAAAATCCATAGACACCATCTGACAGACATTCCATCTCATCACGATTCTTTCCGGTTGGAGATACGACACAGACCTTCTCCGCATGCGGACGATATACCATGATTACCTGTCCATCACCGTAATCGTGATTTCCGAGCAGATGCTTCGGTGCATTGATGATTCCATTCTTCAACTCATCAATCAAAATCCAGTTTACCCAGTCTTCCAGTCGTTTGTTCATATTTTGTAACCCTCCTTAAAAATATCCTTCTCTAAATCTAAAACCGGTGTGGTCGCCCCGCCAGACGGACACACACACGAATCATCACAAACACAAAAATCTCCGCTGCAACTATGCCAAGATATAGCAACGCCAGATTCCTTGCAAAGGTTTCCGGCAGAATCTTACACAGCACATCTCCGGAAGAAAAATAGCCATAATCGCCACGGAATATCATATTCCGAAGTCCTGCATAGACCTCTCTTTTTGATGTCACGATCCGCAGCATCAAAAGCGCCACCAGACACGCGCCGCCTGCACTTCCATAAAAACATGGCATCGTCTCCCGCCTGCGCCAAAGCCTGCGAAAACTGTATATCATCCCAGCCAGCGATGCAATGGACAAAATCCATGCGAACCGGTAATACCCTTTCAATCGGTTCAGCTGATGCACATTTTCGTCCGATAATTCATATCCTGCAATCCTGTATTTTCCTGTAAAAAAGCGACAATACGAATCTGCAATCTGTCCGTAGTAAAGCTCTGCCTCTGCCTTGCTGATCTCCACCGTCGCACCGTTGCGGTAATCCGTCGATGAAAGCCGGTACACACTCCGGTTGAACGCCAGCAGGCACACAGCAAAGCTCAAAATAAACACCGCAATGCAGACACTCGCCAGCCATTGAAACTTTCTATATTCTTCTCTTTTCATAATAATTGATTACTATCTTTTTCCTGTAAAATCTTAAAAACCTATAAGCTTATTTATTTTACCATTTCCGCCCTGCAAAGTAAAGAAACCATTTTATAAATGCGTCCAATATCGCTGGAATTCTGCGTCATTTTTGCCTTGCGTCATATGCTGTTTTCCTCTATAATAATAGTAGTTTTTTTATACAGCATGAGGTGGTGGGGCGATAATGGCATCAAGCAATTTTGTAAATGGAAATGACGTGGCTACATTTGTCTTGGAGACAGATGCACCATACAATATTTTAGACTTTGACCAGGGGCTTTGTACAATGACCGGATACTCTCCGCGTGAATTGTCCAAGAAGATCTGTACCCTGGATAATCTGTTATATGTGGAGGATTTCACAGAAGTGATCGCCTCCATGAACTATCAGTTAAGTATCTCGAATCTGATCAGTATCCAGCATCGGATCGTGACGAAGAGCGGTACGGTGCTTACGGTTCTTTGTAATGGACAGGCATTTTCTTTGAACGATGGTCGTGACGTATTACAGTGCGTTTTTACCGATATCACGAATCTGGAAAATGCAGCGAACGAGACCGTCCGTGCCAAGACCGATCTGGAGATTTTCGCAAATACCGTTCCGAGCGGCGTGAGCAAGCATCTGCTCGACAACAATCTCTCTCTTTTATGGGCAAATAATTTCTTTTATGATATGTGCGGCTACTCTGAACATGATTACAAGGAGAAGTTCGGCAAGAGCACACTGCAGCTCGTATTGAGTGAGGATCTGGCGCTTGTGATCGACGCGCTTGCTGACCTGACAGAAAACGAGGAGAATTCCAAGATCATGAACTTCCGTATCCAGTGTGCGGATGGCAGCATCAAATGGGTCAATGCAGTCATCGCCCGCTCCGGTTCCGAGGAACAGGGCTTCCCGGTTGTAAACCTCGTTATGTCGGATATTACAAGTCTGAAGATTGCCGAGACAAAGGCAATGCTCGAAGAGCAGAAATATCTGATCATCTCCGATATCTCCGAGGAACTTCCTTACGAATATGATATCGCAACCGATACGATCACCTTTGCCGAGAAGTTCAACCATATCTTTGAAGGTGAATCTGTGATTGAGAACCCGACCGAAAATATGCTCAAGATGGGACTCGTCTCTTACGATACACAGTCCGCGATCGAGGAGCTGTTTTATCTGGCAAAAGCCGGCACAGAATATCATTCGACAGAGTTCAAATTAAATACGAAAAATGGTGGCTTCCAGTGGTACTTCTCCACATTCTCCACCATCTACGACGAGGAGGGAACGCCGCTTCGTGTCGTTGGTCTGCTCCGGAACATCCACGCCCAGAAGGTGGAACAGCAAAAGCTGCTGATCCGTGCAGAGACTGATCAGATGACCGGACTTTACAACAAGGCGACAACCGAGAGCAAAATTCAGGCATCCCTGCGTGAACTAAACGGAAACAGCTATCAGGTTCTGATGTTGGTCGATATTGATGATTTCAAGAAGATCAATGATACATTTGGACATTTGAAGGGTGACGAAGTCATCGTCGACATCGCAAAGGCGCTGCAGGAATTCAAAGGCGATTACGGCATTGCCGGGCGTCTCGGCGGCGACGAATTCTGCGTATTTTTATCCAATGTGTTAGATACCCAGCTTGCAAGCGAAAAAGCCGTTATGATCGCCGATCGTCTGCGTGAGCTGTACCAGCACGATTGCAAGGTCACACTCAGTATCGGTATCGCCGCAACGAACCAGCAGATTCCATATAACGTCCTGCTGGAAAATGCAGATACTGCCCTGTATCAGGCGAAGTTAAACGGCAAGAACGGCTACTTCTTCTATGCCGATGATATGGAACGTGGGAAGTACGAAAATGATCGTTCCGAGCCGACAGTAAAAGAAACAGGAACCTCTGCTCTTTTAGATTCCCTGCTTTCTACACTGTTTGCCAGCACCAACACCTACACTGCGATCGAACAGGCAATGGCAATCGTAGGCGAGCACTACGCCATCGACAAGATCAGCATCTGGGAATACAGCTACAACAAGAGCTTCGTTGACTGTACGCATCAATGGTGCAAAAAGGGAATCAACAACGATATGACGCTCCGCCAGCATACGCCTGCTGCGATTCTGGAGGAATTATCTGCGATGGGAACGGACGGCATTACCTATTCCTCCGATACATCTTTGATCAAGACAAACACCGCAAGCATGAACCCGTATGCGGAAGGCATCCGCAAGCTCATGCAGTGCGATATCAATACAAACGGCAAACGGATTGGCTTTATCAGCTTCTATTCCATGGACAAAGACGTCACATGGAACGCGCAGACATTGACCGCATTTAAGCAGATCTTCCGCCTGTTCGGAGAAGCGATCAAGACAAAACAGGCAAACCGTGCGATGTCATTGCTGCGTGATGACACGATCAAGGCGTTTGATCTCGTACAGAATCCGATGGTCGTTGTCGACAAGGATTCCTACGACGTCATGTATTTCAACGAATGTGCGCGGGAATATTTTCCAAAACTTGCTTTAAACAGCAAATGCTACGCCTGCCTGCAGCAGGAAAGCGGGCCTTGCCGTGATTGTCCGGTACATAAGATCTCTGACAGTAATCCAACTGTTGGCTGCATCAAGCACAATCGCACGCTTGACGAGCCGCTGGATGTCCATATGACAACGATCAACTGGAGTTCCGGCAGCCATACATTTTTGGTTTCAACCTCCGCACACAAGGAGACAAAGGCAGAACAGCTCCGCAAGGAACTCGAGCAGAACATCAACATCGAAAAACGCATTGCCGAGGCTTCTTACCGCGATATTGTAACCGGATATGGAAACTTCGAGAAGTTCAAGGTCGATGCACAGGCAATCTTAAACGACAACCCGGACACCGATTATGTTATGTTCTACTTTAACATCAAGAACTTCAAATACATCAATGAAACCTATGGTCATAATGTGGGCGATCAGACGCTCAAGGCAGTCGCAGATGTATTGAACAAATATATGCAGGAAGGTGAGACATTTGCCCGTGTCATCAGCGATACTTACATCATGCTGATTCACTACAAGGCAGAAGATCAGTTTATGTCCATCTTCAACAACATCAAGGCAGAGGTGCATGATGCATGCCTTGCCATTCAGGATCGGTTCGTCGTAGACTTCACGACCGGAATTCTTATCATCGACGAAACAATGCACAGCTACAGCATCAACCGCTTAGTCGACCGTGCAATGATGGCTGGCAAGTCCATCGATGCTTCAACCGGCGTATCGTATGCATTCTATGATGACGAATACCACAAGAAGGTATTGAACGATGCACAGCTTGAGAACAGCATCCACGGTGCCCTTGAGAACAACGAATTCTGTGCATATGTACAGCCAAAGTACGATATTGCATCGAAGAGCCTGATCGGTGGAGAACTTCTGGTGCGCTGGTTATCTCCTTCCAAGGGATTTTTGGAACCGGCAGCCTTTATCCCATCCTTCGAGAAGAACGGTTTCATCTATCAGATCGACTGTTTCATGCTCGAGCAGGCTTGTAAGTCCATCCGCCGGTATCTCGATTCCGACATCTACGTCATTCCGTTCTCCGTGAACCTGTCACGGGTAACGCTGGCGCATCCGGACTTCCTGTCAAAAGTACAGGAGATCGTCGAGAAGTACTACATTCCACATCATTATCTGGAATTCGAAATCACCGAGAGTATTTTCTCTGAGAATTACTCACAGATGATCGATGTGTTGAACAAGCTGAAATCGATGGATTTCATCATCAACATGGACGATTTTGGAACTGGCTACTCTTCCCTTACACTGCTCAAGGATCTGCCGATCGATGTCATCAAGCTTGACCATGATTTCTTGTCCCGGTCAACGACAAACGACAAAAATGCAATCAGCATCCTGCGCAGTATCATCGAGATGGCACACACCCTCGATATCCGCGTTGTCAGCGAAGGCATCGAGACTGTCGAACAGCTGGAAATGCTCAGTTCCATCAACTGTGAAATCGGTCAGGGCTTCCTGTTTGCAAAACCTATGCCAATCGCAGATTACGATAAGATGATCCAGGACTATTCTGCAAGCTAAAATTTAGGTTTTTACGGGTTTTTTCATCAAAAAGTATTGACAGAAAAATGGCTTTTTGCTATTCTATGGTTTGTGTGTGAACACAATTAGAAATTTTCACTGGTCCAATCTGTCTAGTGGTGTGGACGGATTGTTCGTGTCTTGACCAAAGTGATAATTATATAAACTTAAACTATTATAATATTTTATGGAGGTGTCAGGTTTGGCTAATATCAAATCCGCAAAGAAGAGAATTCTTGTTATCGAGACAAAGACTTTAAGAAACAAAATGATCAAGTCTAAGATTAAGACTTTAGTTAAGAAGGTTGAGGCTGCTATCGAGGCAAACGATAAGGCTGCTGCAGAAGCTGCACTTCAGGTTGCTACATCCGAGATCAGCAAGGCTGCTTCAAAGGGAATCTACCACAAGAACAACGCTTCAAGAAAGATTTCCCGTTTAACACTTGCTGTTAACAAGCTTGCTTAATTATTTTATTGATAAATATATTTTAACCCAAAGAAAAAGACGCTTTCCGCGTCTTTTTCTTTTTCGTGTGTTTTCTTTTTTACTTTCCTGTCTGCAATGTATGTTTCTTCAGATAGCTGTGCAGCACCCATTTTTCCGGGATTCGTTTTAACACAATCTGAATCTCCTCGTGCTTTGCAATCGGCTGTACTAAGATGCTGTAAAGTTGCGCATTGTTTGCACCCCAGATATCAGTAAAGATCTGGTCTCCGACAAACAACGTATTCGTCCGGTCAGTACCAAGCTTCTGCATTGCCTGCACATATCCCCTGGCTGACGGTTTTCCTGCCTTATATACATAAGTTGCTCCAACCTGTTCATTGAAGGATTTTACACGTTCCTCATCGTTATTTGACACGAAGCAGACACCATATCCCATATCCTTTAATTTCTGTATCAATGCCTTTGCACGCGCATTGGCAGGTGCATCATGTTCCACCAGTGTATTGTCAACATCGAACAGCACCGCGCGGTATCCTTTGTCATAGAATGCCTGAAAATCAATATGATAGGTGCTGTCGTAATATTCGTTTGGAAAAAATCTCTGAAACATATCGTGTTCTCCTAAGTCTTTATTCGTCTGTTTTCTAATACCGGTTAGACAGTTTATTCCGCATGAAAAAATTCATACACATTCTTCGCAATGGGCTCTGGAATTCCCGGCACTTCTGCAAGCTCGCTGATTGTCGCTTCCCTGACCTTCCGTATCTCACCGAAATATTTGAGCAGCTGCTTCCGCCGATTCTCACCTACCCCCGGTATCTCATCGAGCACGGAATGTACCTGATTTTTGCTGCGGAGCTGCCGGTGATATTCTATCGCGAAGCGGTGCGCTTCATCCTGCAGTGCCGTCACCATCAACATCGCTTCACTGCCCTTCGGGAACTTCACTTCCACATTATTATAATACAAGCCTCTTGTTCTGTGGTTATCATCTTTTACCATACCACACACTGGAATGTCAAGCCCCAGGCTATCCAATACCATCAATGCAACGTTTACCTGTCCTTTACCACCATCCATCATAATGACATCTGGCAAAACATCCATCTTCTCATCTGTGAATCGTCTCGACAGCACTTCCTTCATAGATGCATAATCATCCGGACCCGTTACCGTCCGCAGCCGGAATTTACGATACGCATTCTTCTTCGGCTTTCCCTGTTCAAACACAACCATCGACGCCACTGACAATACGCCAGAGATATTGGAGATATCAAACGCCTCCATCCGGTTCGCCGACGGAATTCCAAGAAGCTCCGCAATCTCATTTGCCGCTCCGATTGTCCGCTTCTCCTGCCGCTTCACACGTTCCATATCCTGCGCTAGTACCAATCTCGCATTTTCTGCCGCCAGATTCAAGATCTTTTTCTTGTCTCCCTTCTGCGGCACAACAATCTGCACCTTCGATTCGCGCCGTTCACTCAAATACGCCTCTAAGATTTGCTGTTCCTCCGGCACTTCCGGAACCAGAATCTCTCTCGGCAGATACGGTGTCCCCGAATAAAACTGCTTGATAAATGCCGCCAGCACCTCTGACAACCGTTCCTTGCTGTTGCCATTCATATGATGATTTTCCCGTCCAAGCAGTTTACCATCCCGCACGAAGAATACGGTCACGACAATATCCTTGTCGTTCGATGCACACGCGATAACATCCCGGTCTTCACCAGACGCCTTATTCATCTGCTGCTTATCCTCGATATGCCGGATACTCTCGATCAGATCCCGCGTCTCAGCCGCTTTCTCAAACTCCATTTCTTCCGCCTGCGCCCGCATCTGCTCCTGAAGTTCCGTCAATATCTCCTTGTAATTTCCATTCAGGAACGACAACGCCGCCTGCACCTGTCTGCCGTAATCCTCCTGACTGATCTTCCCATTGCACGGTGCCTTACACTGCCCGATCTGGTAATACAGGCATGGGCGATCCTTGCCGATATCCTGCGGCAGTCTGCGGTTGCATGTACGCAAATGATAGAGCTTATTGATCAATTCCAGGATATCCTTGACTGCCCGTGCATTGGTGTATGGTCCGAAATATTTGGAATGATCCCGCTTCATAGAATGGCTGTACAAAAACCGTGGGAAAGCTTCCTCCACCGTCACGCGGATATACGGATAACCTTTGTCATCCGTCATCATCATGTTATACTTCGGGCGGTACTCTTTGATCAGATTGCATTCCAGCACAAGTGCTTCCATCTCAGAGCTTGTCACAATATATTCAAAATACGCGATCTGCGACACCATTTTGGCAATCTTTGCAGATCCTCCGTGTCCATGTCCGGTCTGAAAATACTGCCGCACCCGGCTGTGCAGACTCACTGCCTTTCCCACATAGAGGATATCATCATTCTTGCTGTGCATGATATAGACACCCGGACTTTTCGGAAGCTTTTTCAGTTCCTCCTCCACGTCGAATATATACTGACTTTCCTCCGCGTTGTGGCTGGCACGATAAATATTCACATTGATTCGTTGTCTCTTCTCTGCCATGTTTCGATTGACTCCTGTTCTGTGCAGGTATTCAGAATAAAATTAGGAGGTATCCGTAAGATACCTCCCACTTTATAATAAAGGTTTTTTTGTGGTCTGATTATAAAAGATCTGCACGAAGCTTCTTGATCACCGTCAATGTCTTGTTACGAAGCTCTTCTGCTTCATATAACTGCAGCATAGAGTTCTTATCCAGCTTCGCATCTACAACGGAATTCAACCAGTCATTTACATACGCCTGTACATACTTTACATTTGCATCGGACTTGTCCTTCAATGTCACGATGATGTTGTTCAGGTTCTCGATCACGGTTGGCTGAAGTGTTGTATTATTGTTCTGTGTCTGTGCACCCTCATCAGATAACTCGATAACCTTACCAGTCTTTGTGATGATAACCTTCTTGTTCGGAGAGGATTCTGAACGAGAAGAGCTTCCACCCTTTCTGTCAAGGAGCTTTTCTACTACCTTGATCAGGCATACAACACTGTATGTAGCTTCCTCTGGTGTCTGCTGATCATTTCCCTTGTCCTCATACTGGTTCCACAGCCACTCAGACTTCAGGAGCATCTCCTCTATCTTTGTGTCAGACAACAGCTTCTGCAGATCTGGATCCATCGCAGGTCCAGAATTCTTACCGAAGAACTTACCGCCAGACTGTGGTGCCTCTGCCTTCTTGTACTTTGCAGGAACTACAATCTCTGCGTAGGTCTTAATCAACTGCTTTTCAGCTACCTTTGGATCATAGTTATTATTAATAATATTGATTCTACCACTGTTCAAACCGTTGCAGATCATATCCTCTGCTGTCATAAATACGAGTGCCTTCTGGCGATCATCAATCATCTGCTTGATCTCGTAGTTTGTCTTAGACTTCTCAAGGATAGAATTCTTACGAACCTTAAACGCCTTAATCTTCTCCTTTACACTGAAGAACAGCTTGAGCAGAGAAGGATTCGCGTTAACATAATTTCCAATCCATGTAAGCTCTACATACTGATGCTCAATCTTGTTTGAGATCTCATATACATTGTAGCCATCAAAGATAACATTCAACGTTGTATAGAGTAAATCGAGAATCTCGTACTTTTCTTCCCATGACTTGTTGGAATTGTCCTGATTTACCAGATCCTTGATTCCACACTCATAGAACACCAGGTTATACTCGTACAAGCCTTCGAAGATATTGTGCTTGTCACTTAAGGAAGCACCTGCGCCAAGAATCTGCAGATTTTTCTTCATATTTGGCTCGTTCTCGATATAGAGATATACCTTTCTTACAAAGGAAGATACCTCTGCGATCAGTGTATCAATACGCTTGTTATAGATCTCCTGCTTAGAGATTGCATTGATCACACTTCTGCTCAGCACTGTTGTATCGGCTGCCGAATTCGTGTTGCGGATCAATTCCTTGAAGCTCTCATAGACTGACATATTGTCGATTGGAATATACTCTGCATTCAATCCATAAAACTCAAATGCCTTGCTGTATTCCTTGTTGTGAATATATGCGTTGAACAGTCCGATTGAGAACTGAATCTTATAATCATTTCCTACATGTGGGTCTTCTACTACATAATCAAACAATACTTCCAGATTGTTCATATATGCATCCGAATTTGCATTGTCTGCCGGAAGTCCCATCTCCATGATAACGTTGATCAGATCGAGATAACCCATAATTGCCTTATCAAAGTTCTTCGGTCTGTCATCATCCTCTAAAATCTGATAGCTCAGATTGATCAGCAATGGTGCAATACGCTCACCGATCAGACGCATCGCATCACCGAAGCACTCTCTCTGATACAGATAGATCAGCCAGATGCTGTAACGATAAATACCGGATGTGCTGATTGGAGCATCCACATCCAACGGATCGATATCTCCATATACAAACTTGAACAATGGTTCAATCCACTCTTCAATCTCATAACGTCCTGTCGCCTTGATGTTGGTGTCTACGAACTCACCCAACTCGTAAAGCTTTGTACACTGTGTCTTTACATCGTCATCAACCATCATATTCTTGAGGTCAAAATTACTATCCTTTAAATAGTCAATAACCAATGCATAAAATCCATCTTCTACCTGCTCATTCAGGAAACGAATCAACAGTCCTTTGTTATTTGATGCCGCAATTGTAAGGACATTGCTGTCTGATCCTGCGGTAATATTTGCTGGTAATGCCATTGCCATATACCCCCTTGTAATTAAATTTCACTACTTCGATTTTATAACAAAATACGAGGCAAAGTCAACCTTCGCTTTGTCAATAATTCATAATTGGCATTGTGCATAATTGACAAAGCGTTTTCGACAAATGGAAGCCTATTTTTTATCAAAATTGTACAATATTTCACAAATCATCAGACCTCAAAGCCTGCCATCCGAAGGATTGCCCGCGCATTTGTCGTTGTACATCTGCCATCGCGGATCTTATAGTCAAACCGCAGCTCATCTCCCTCATAATATTCCTGAAAATGATAGTTTACCGCCGGTGTCTGGTTCTTATCTGTAATGCTGCAAAGCTCAAAATCATGTGTAGAAACAACCGTCATGCAACGGCTGCCTGCGAGCTTCGTGATAACCTCCTTCGCACCGACGATACGATCTGCGGAATTGGTCCCCTTGAAGATCTCATCGATCAGACAGAGCATTGGTTTTTCCTCTTTGCGGTAGACAGCCATCTCCTTGATGCGTAGAATCTCCGCATAGAAGGTGGAGATACCATGCGCCACATCGTCCTTTACCCGCATAGATGTAAAGATGCGCATATAAGATGCCTTCAATGTTTCTGCACAGACTGGTGCACCAAGATAAGCAAGTACCAGATTGATGGCAACCGTTCTTAAAAAGGTTGTCTTTCCAGACATATTTGATCCCGTGATAATCGTGATACCAGAGCCAAGTGTTACATCGTTGCCCTGTGCCTGATCTGGCAACAGCAATGGGTGATACAGATTCGTTCCCTCCAGATGCACCTCTGTCTCCGTATAATCAATCTGCCCTTCTCCAGTCTCCCGTACCATTCCCAGCACAGAAAAGCTCATCAGATCTTCCAGCTCCGCAATCATATCCGAGCATCCGGCAACCTGCGTTCCATATGTTTTCTTCCACCGGGAAACAACCGCTGCAAGCTGATAGTCCCACAAAAGAAGTCCACATAAGATCTGGTGTACCAATGGATTGAAGGAAATATTATATGCCTGGCTGATTGCTTTTAGCTTATGATATGCCCGGACCGCTCCGGTCGCCCCGCCTGCGCGCTGCTGCATCCTGGCAAGGACTTCGCTCTGAAATGCCTGTTCTGCGATCAAGGAGAGCATCACTTCGTATTCACCGCTCACGGTACTTGCGTAATAAACCGGCTGAATGATACCGTCCGTCATGAACTTGGTCAGCCACGAAATGACAAGCAATGCCAGAAATCCAGCAAGTGGATATCCATAGGAAATCGTGCCAGTCAGGAACAATACCAGACTCGCAATCTCACAAACCGGCAACAAAAAACGCAATACATGTGCAAATGCCGGGAGCTTGCCCTGTGCCACGTCACCGCAAAAATCTTCAAACGCTTCCGCGTCAAACTTTTCTTTTTCCGCTTCCATCCTGCGTCCGGCTGTCTCAAACTCTACGACAAATTCCGGTTTCCCCGAAAGCTCTTTGATTGCAGCATGTCGCTGCTCCCGCTCCGCTTCCTCGATATACCGCGTTGTGAGATGGTCTGCAAATGTCTGTTTTCCCTTCTCTGTATGACAGACAGAAATCATCTGATACAGAGAATTCTCTCCAAGCAGATCAATATCTGCGGCAACACAATCGTCCTCGCGCAGATACACAGTTCCTTTCTCTTCAAACTTCCGCCATCCATCGGTAAAACGATTGCAATACCGCCGGCAGACCTCCCATTTTTCTGTAAGCATCTCCTGTCGTTCCGCTACAACACTGTGCCATTTCACAAGTGCTACAAAGCCGATCAGGAACAACACACCGGCGATCACCAGAAGCGTCGCATATGATTTTTCTTTTTCAGTAATTCCAATGATCAAGCCCGCCGCACCGATTAAAAATGTCAGGATACGAAACGTGGAAATCCGGCTGAATAACCGGTCCGCCCGTTCCTTTTGGTTCTGATAATCCAGCGTCCACTGTTCAAACTGCTTTCGATTCTCATTTACTGTCATCATGCCCTTTTTCTTCCTCTTTTTCCTCTTTTTTTCTCGTGATTACCATCTTGAAAAAGATTGCTACAAACACGCCTGCCGCAATGATGCTCAGGATTCCTAATGTAGTTTGGTCTAAGAAAACCAATGCTATTCCAACAAGCGCAATCAAAATCGCACAGGTAAGGAAATTCTTCTCGGATTCTTTTAAATTCTTCATTTTATATTACCCTCCGGTCTTTTTACTACAATCTAGTCTACCATATCCCACAGTGCAAGGCAAAGAAATAATTCTAAACTTTCTGTGAACCACAGATTTTCATTTGCTTTTTATTATTGCATGTATTAGAATAGTCTTTATATAATCGTGGTAAAATATAGATAATTATGGAAAAGGAGATTCAGACATGGGTAAGTTTTTTAAAGGTGTCGTAAAATTTTCAGTTGCCGCAGCCGCGGTTGGTGGTCTGTGCTATGCATTCAAGGACAAGATCAGAGAATCTAAGGTATATCAGGATAACAACGTTGATGAAAAGATCAACAAAGTAAAGACAACAATCAAGGACAAAATGCCAAAGATCTTTGATAACGAGGATGATATCGAAGAGGATGATCTGTTTGCAGATGATCTCGATCTTGAGATGGAAGATGCAAACCGTGATTACGTGACGATCAATCCAGATGATTCCGAGAAGTCAGAGGAAGCAGCTGCTGAGGAGCCTGTAGAAGAAGCAAAGGCTGAGGATGCTGACGCGGAGTAATTGCTGAGAATCCGGGAAATAAAAAGTTCGATGAGACGATTCATGTTTCATCGAACTTTTTATTTTGGTTGCAAAGCGTAAATCCATGTTATGTATTGGCTTTGCACACTTGATCTATCTGTCTATTTTGCTGTCCGGTCTACAGTTTCACCAGCTTGCGCATGTCTTCATAAAATCCCGGGTACGAAATATCCACGCATTCAGCGCCGGTGATTTCTGTCTCGCCCTCTGCATTCATTGCAGCAACCGCAAAGCTCATCGCAACCCGGTGATCCAAATGGCTGTCGATCACTGCGCCGTGAAGTGGTCTGCCGCCGCGGATGATCATACCATCTTCGGTCGCCTCGATATCTGCGCCCATCTTCTTCAGATTCTCTACCATCACATCAATCCGGTTGGATTCTTTTACCTTCAATTCTGCCGCATCTTTGATGATTGTCTCACCATCTGCAAAGCAGGCAAGAATCGCAATCGCCGGGATCTCGTCAATCAGAGTTGGAATCACTTCTCCGCCAACAACACAACCTTTCAGATCCGAGGTGCGAACTGTCACATCAGCCGTCGGCTCTCCGATCTCGCCAGATGTCTTCTCGACGGTCACATCGGCGCCCATATCCGAAAGCACACGCAGGATACCATCTCGTGTCGGATTGATGCCTACATTTTTCACCGTTACACAGCTGTTCGGTGTAATCGCAGCTGCTACCAGAAAATATGTTGCCGAGGAAATGTCACCAGGCACAATTACTTTCTTTGCATACAGCTCATCTGCTGGTTTTACATACACGCTCTTTCCTTCTGTACGGATATCCACGCCGAATTCTTCAAACATCAGCTCCGTATGGTTCCGACTTACTTCTGGTTCTGTCACAGATGTCTCGCCATCCGCATAAAGTCCTGCAAGCAGAATCGCTGATTTGACCTGTGCCGAAGCCACCGGCGAATCATAATGTATGCCATGCAAATTCGTTCCATGAATCTCAAGTGGTGTACAGTCATTCCCGCGTAAGCTCCAAATATCTGCACCCATCTGGGAAAGCGGCGTGATAATCCGCTTCATCGGACGTTTCTGAATCGACGCATCGCCATTGACCGTTGATACAAATGGCTGTGCCGCAAGGATTCCCGACATCAGACGTGTTGTCGTTCCGCTGTTTCCAACATCCAGAATCGAATCCGGTGCTTTCAAGCCTCTCAGGCCACGACCATGTACCAATACTTTGTCTCCGTTATTCTCGATCTCGACACCCATCTTACGAAAGCAGGCAATCGACGACAGGCAGTCAGCCCCTTGCAGGAATCCTTCTATCTCTGTATTACCCTTCGCGATTGACCCAAGCATAATACTTCTGTGTGAAATGGACTTGTCTCCTGGTACTGTCACTTCGCCGGAAAGTCCATGAACTCTTGATAATTTCATAATTTTCTCTCTTTCTGTATGTCTAATATTATGTAATACGCATATTTAAGTCTTTTCAAATCCTGCATCCGTACACAGTTTTTGTTTCCATTTTCAAGTCTGAACGTCTCGCCATAAAAATCTACATCATTATAACACGGCTCATTTCCAGCAACAACCGATTTATGGATTGTTTTACACACATCCGCGGATTGTTTGCATATTATTTTACGTGTTATTTTGCCTCGATGCACATATAGGAATATAGATTACGATCATGGATTACATTTTTTACACGGGGTATATCCCATGTTCTCTAACTCCTCCACCGTTCCCTCATAGGTCTGCTTGTTTTTCTCCTTCATCTGGCTGACACTCGAACAGGTCGGACAATGAATCTTCTTCGTGTTTGTGTTCAGAATATAGGTCTGTGTTGCTTCATTCTGACTGTCCCCGATTGGTTCTAAATTCTGTGTTTGTCCCTGTATTTCAGATTCCCAGCTTGTTCCATCTGCATAGTTGATTCCGATTCCCGGCTGTACATTATAGCAGTACACATGAAAACAAATTCCAGTTCCCTCATCCTCGACAGACCATCCTTCCATCTCCACACCGGAAGCAACCAGATTATCCCCTTCAAAAATCGGTGTCACCCGGTACAGCACATGATTTCCAGTCTCTTTTACATATGCATCTACCTTTTCCTCAAACGGAAGCATCCCATCCACATTCAGGTATCTTGTCCCGGTAATCAGGTTCTTCTCATTTGCATTTTCACCGGCAAGACAGTACGCAATCAGATGGCAGCGATTGTAGAGATAATTCCCGTCGATCAGATCATTATACTTCACCGTGTGCCAGCCGCTTGGACGAACATTTCCGATTGTGCCCCGTTCTTCCGTCGGCTGTAATTCCGGGCAAATATTCGCATACGCCTGCCCGCAGCGTCCAAGCGAATCCAGATCACTATATCGTTCAAACGCTTCCGTACTCTTCTTTTCTTCCTCTGTAAAATCCGGCATATTATTCTCAAGCTGGATATACGACATTCCGTCGTAAGCCGGAATGTCAGCAAGCGAAACTGGAGTTCCCGTCTGGATTGCACGCGGAAGCCCATTCTCCGATTGTGCATCTGGCTGCGAGTCTTTATCTCGCGTGTCAGGATTCTCCGTTATATCCTGCGCTTCTATGGCAGCCGTGGTCGAATCATCCTCGGCGGGTTGCCCGGCTACACATCCCGCGAACGAAAGCGCGATGAGCAAACTAGCTGCCATATATTTCAGCGTTATTATAATCTTTTTCACTGCTTGTTTCTCTCCATATTCACTGCATGTTCTTATCCATGTTCATTGCATGTTCTTCACTAATCTGTTTTATCTTATGTTGCATATATAATACTACATCCATTATACGTTCCTTATTCCATATGCACAAGCTATACTTGGGCTTTTCCTGCTCTCTGCTGCTCCCCACGCCCACCGCGTGGGTTTTCTTCCCAGAAATTTCCTCTCTACGCCCATTTCGCCATCAAAAGTTTCTCCCAGCCTTGCAATCTCACCAGGAACTCTCTATACTACATAAATGAACCACACGATTTCGAAAGGAGATCATCACATGAAAACTTTATTGCGTTTCTTACAGAACGGCAAAACCCAATTCCATGTTGCCGCCCTCGCCAAAGAATATTTAGATGCGCATAACTTCACACAGATATCCGACCGAGAAAATCTCGTCGAGCTTGCCGCAGGCAGATACTACCTCGCCCCATTTTCTTCGATTGTGATTCCGTTCGTCAAAGGCGCACAGAGCACACAGGTGCGTATCGCCTGCGCCCATACAGATTTCCCGATGCTGAAGGTAAAGCCGAACCCGGAATTAAAAAAGCTGGGATATCTGCAAATAAATGTCGAGCCATACGGCGGACTCATCAAGGAAAGCTGGGTTGACCGTCCGCTCGGACTCGCAGGAAAAGTTATCCTCAAGGGCGACACAAGCTTCCACCCGGAAGTCCGTCTATTCGATTCCGAAAAACCGGTTGCTATCATCCCGAACCTTGCTCCGCATCTGAAACGTGGCGGCAAAGAAGGAGAACTGGATGTACAGAAGGAACTGATTCCGATTGTAGATATGGTCGCGCCCGCAGCAGATTCCCATTTTCTGCTTTCTTATGTGGCAGAAAAACTAAACATCTCTCCAGATGATATTTTAGACTTCGATCTGTACCTGTACATCTGCGATGCACCAACGGCCGTCGGTATGAATGATGCATTTGTGACAAGTCCGCGTATCGACAATATCTCTTCGGTCTGTGCCATCCTAGAAGGACTGGCAAGTGCAGAGCCTTCCAATACACTCTGCATCGGCGCACTTTTTGATAATGAAGAAATCGGAAGCCGCTCCAAGCAGGGAGCTGACAGCACATTACTCTCCGATATCGTAAAACGCCTGGCTGCAGGCAGCCAGCTTTCACTGATTGAAGATGGATTTTATCTGTCCGTGGACGTCGCACATGCCACACATCCAAATTACAGCGAGAAATCCGACATTACCAATACAGTTCTGCTCGGAAACGGTGCTGTCCTGAAATCAAGTGCCAGTCAACGTTATGTATGTGACAGTGAAGCTGGTGCCTGCATCATTGACCTGTGCAACACAAACGGAATTGCCCTGCAGCGCACCGTCAACCGTTCCGGTATGCCGGGCGGGCAGACGCTTGGTCCGATCGTATCCTCCTACCTGCCAATGCGCGCGTGTGATATCGGTATTCCGGTTCTTGCCATGCACTCTGCGAGCGAGCTGATGCACAAGGATGACTACACCGCTTTAACCGCTCTAATTACGGCATTTTTCACGTCACCATAGCAAAAAAGGCTGCCACATCTGGCAGCCTTTTCATTTCCAATCAATTTGTTTTTACATTCAATCTAGTATTTATAGATCAACCGTTTCATCCAATCTTCAATGATGGAATCATTTGCGTTGGATATAACTTCCTTTGTATTGGCAGGATCATCCGTGATGATTCCGTCCACATCCAGTAGCAACAGATCCTTGATGTCCGACTCATTGTTTACCGTCCATGCGTAAATCTTCTTTCCCTTTACGTGAATCCGACTTACCATGTTGTTACTAATATACGTATGTTTGATGCTGAATCCATCGATTCCCTGCATGCCTGCAAAATCGCCAAATGCCATCGTCATAATATAGAGCGTTGAGATATCCGGATCCAGTTCCTTTGCCTCGCGTAACGCCGCGACGCTCTGCGAGCCAAGCATGCACTGATCCACAAAATCATATTCATGCAACAGATCCACAATGCCCTGCACATAATTCTGATCAGTATCTGCCGGTTTTAACTCGATATTCAAGAATACATCATTTTCCTTGGCAAAAATCAGCACTTCCTCCAGCGTCGGAATCCGCGTGCCATCATACGACCGGTCATAGGAGCTTCCGACATCCAGCTTGCTGATATAATCATAATCCACCTCACCGACCTTACGCTTGACATTCGCGGTCCGGTTCAGACTTTCATCATGCATGATTACATACACGCCATCCGCCGTCTGTCGTACATCCAACTCAATAATATCCGCACCTGCTTCCACCGCCTTTTCAAATGCAGGCATCGTATTTTCCGGTGCATTTCCGGCATCCCCGCGATGCGCTGTCACCGATGCATTCGTCGGATATGCAATACGAAAGGACATGTAATTGTTGGTTGACAGATACACATAACAGCCATTCAGGATCAGACCGAACGCAACAATAGAAGCCAAAAATGTACGCTGCTTCTTCCGTGAACGGCTCAGAAGAATCTTCTCCTCCCGCTCCTGAATCTTATTTACATGGAGTTTCTTGAACTCCTCATAATCCATATCGCCTTCGCGTTCATAGAAATGTGCGCAGATATATGCATGAATCAGCGGCGTTGCAACTATGACAATCAACACATAAAGAATCACCGTCGCGACACGGAAGATTGTATCAATCACTGTCACAACCGTTTTGTTCGGAATCAGGTTAAGTACAACCTTCGAGATTCCCGCTGCAAATGCACCTTCCAGCAGCACCGCAATGACGGCAATCGCCAGATTTAATGAAATGACACCGATTATCATAAGTAATACATGCCGTTTCATCGCCTGTTTACTCATACGGCGTGCCTGCTTATAATTGACCTTATACAGGACAAAATAGTTGAGCGTAAAAATTTCTTTGAAGAAGGTCAGGCAGAGCACAAGGTAGATGGCAAGCCCCCCCATCACTCCGAACTTATAATTCTTCAGAAAATGTGTCAAAAATTCCGGCAGCTTCAAGCCGAGCAACGTGCCTGACAATGTCAGCGAATATGTGAATGGCAGAACAAACAATACATACCCAAGTGTGAGCAGATTCTTCGGTGCCAGACTCCGGCAGGCATTTCCGATTCCATGCAGCAGGATATCCATCGGATTCAGTTTTTCCCGCCGCACGGAGGCTTCCATACTGTAAATAATTCCTGACAGGTTAATAAGCAGGAAAAATGCAATCAGAATCAAAATCAGCAAAAATGTGACATAGGTAATCGGCGAACGCATATACCGGTAAATTGTTCCGGATGACAGATACGAAACGCCTGCGATATCCATGGACACATTCAGGAGTCCATACATCGCCGGTGTCAGAATTGCCAATGACAATACCCGGTAAACTATCTCAAAAAAAGCAATGGAGGAAAAGTTATACCGCAGCATCTTCACTGCCTGCTTCAAACGACTCATAACTTTTTCCTCCATTTCTTTGTTAATCTTTATACGATTATACCATCATATATCGTATTCTATTTTCTTATCAACGCCATTCTCCAATTTTATAAAATCAACATAGCGTCTCCAAATGAGAAGAATCTGTACTTCTCCTCCACAGCAATCTTATATGCTTCAAGAATCTTCTCGCGGTCATACAATGCAGAAACCAGCATCAACAATGTGGATTCCGGCAAGTGGAAATTCGTAATCAGGCGGTCAACCACCTTGAATTTATATCCCGGATAGATAAAGATATCCGTCCATCCACTGCAGGCACGCACATGTCCGTTCTCATCTGCAACCGTCTCGAGCGTACGCGTGCTCGTTGTACCAACCGATACGATCTTGCCACCATTTGCCTTCGTCTCATTGATCGTATTGGCAGCTTCCTCATCAATCACATAGAACTCACTATGCATATGATGTTCTAAAATATTCTCCACCTTCACCGGACGGAACGTACCAAGTCCGACATGCAAGGTCACTCTTGCAATCTTGATGCCCTTCTCTTTGATCTGCGCCAGAAGTTCCTTCGTAAAATGCAAGCCTGCCGTCGGTGCTGCTGCTGAACCGGTATGTGTTGCATAGACCGTCTGATAACGATCCTTGTCCTCCAGACGGTGTGTAATATACGGTGGAAGCGGCATCTGTCCAAGCTCATCCAACACTTCCTCAAAGATTCCTTCGTATTCAAAACGGATCAGACGATTGCCCTCTTCAACAATGTCGATGACCTCGCCGATCAATTTGCCTTCACCAAAGGAAATACGCGCACCTACACGTGCCTTTTTCCCCGGCTTTACCAGCGTCTCCCAGACCTTATCATCGTGGCGCTTCAACAGCAGCACCTCAATGGATGCCCCTGTATCTTCCTTGACGCCAATCAGTCTGGCTGGAATGACCTTTGTATCATTGATAACCAGACAATCACCCGGATTTAAGTATTCGATCACATCCGAGAAATGTCGGTGTTCGATTCCTCCAGTCGCACGGTTCAACACCATAAGCCGGGAATCGCTTCGCTTCAGGAGCGGATCCTGTGCGATCAGCTCCTGTGGCAATTCATAATTAAAATCACTTAATTTCATTTCGTTCATATTTATCTGCTCCATAAAATTCTGCACGCAGAACTATGCTATTATGCACGGATCTCGATGCCCATCTTTGAAAGCTCTGCAAGAAGCTTCTCTACGACTGGATTAACATCCGCATCCGTCAAAGTCTTTGTCTTGTCACGGAATACGAGAGAGTATGCAACAGACTTCTTACCCGGTGCCACCTGTGCGCCCTCGTAAACGTCGAACAGCTTGTAGCTCTCTAACATCTTGCCGCCACACTTCTTGATGACCTTCTCGATTTCGCCAACAAATACACTCTTATCTACAACCAGTGCCAGATCTCGTGTAACGCTTGGGAACTTTGCGATACCTTCGTACTTTCTGTCAAATGTCGTAAGCATTGTAACTGTCTGCATATCCAGAACTGCGACATAGACTTCCTTCTTCATGCCATAGTTTTCAACAACCTCTGGATGAAGCTGTCCGAGATAACCAACCGAAAGCTTGCCTTTCGTGATATTTGCCTGACGTCCCGGATGTAAGAATGGATGCTCAGATGTTGGCTCGTAGCTTACTTCCTTTGCAAATCCAAGCTTCTCTGTCAGCTCTTCAATCACACCCTTCAGATCAAAGAAATCGCCCTCGCCGAACATACCAAGTGTCAGCATCATACGCTCATCTGGAAGCTCTGTCAATGGAAGTGCCTTCGGCAGATATACATTTGCAAGCTCATACAGTCTCGCATGTTTATTTCTACGGTTATAGTTTGTAGAAAGAGATGTCAGCATACCATTCAATGGCAAAGTTCTCATGATAGAGAAGTCCTCGCCAAGTGGGTTCATGATCTGGATTGCCTTTCTATATACGGAATCCTGTGGGATGAGCAGCTTGTCAAATACCTTCGGACTCTCGAACGAATAATGCATAGCTCCAGAGAAACCATCGCCCTCGACAATATTTCTTACGATATCATTTACACGCTCTGCATAGCTCTTCTTACCTGCAGTGGACTCGCCGTGTGGCAGAGTCGTCGGAATATTTGCATAGCCATAGAAACGTGCTACTTCCTCTGCAAGATCTGCCATACATTTCAGATCCTGACGGAAAGTAGGGATTGTCAGCATATTTGTCTTCTCGTCATAACGAAGCTCCAGCTTCTTGAAGATGGAAAGCATAACATCAGAAGAAATGTCTGTTCCGAGCAGCTTGTTCATCTTCTCAGGCTCAAACGGAAGTACAACCTCCTTGACCGGGTTTGAATATACATCCACCATACCGTCCACGACCTTACCACAGCCAAGCTCCTCGATCAACTGGCAGGCACGATTGATTGCCTGTTCTGCCAAGTTTGGATCAAGTCCCTTCACGAATTTTGCGGCTGCATCTGTCGCAAGACCGATTCGCTTTGTTGTCAGACGGATATTCGTACCGTCGAAGCAGGCTGCCTCGAACAGCAATGTCTTGATGTCATCCGTAACCATGGAATTTTCGCCACCCATGATACCGGCAATACCGATTTCCTTCTCGCCATCACAGATCATCAGAACGTCTTTATCCATCTTACGTTCCTGTCCGTCGAGTGTCACAAATGTATCACCGTCATTGGCACGTTTTACAACGATTTTCTTGCCTGCGATCGTATCTAAGTCATACGCGTGCATTGGCTGACCGTACTCTTCCATAACATAGTTTGTGATATCAACCAGATTGTTGATGGAACGGATTCCCTGGGAAGCCAGTCTCTCACGCATCCATTTTGGTGAAGGACCGATCTTCAAATCTGTCACAACTCTGGCTGTGTAACGCGGGCACAGATCCGGCGCCTGTACATCTACCGTAATGTAATCATTCACATCACCGCCGCTGCCCTGTACTTTGATCTCCGGCTCATGGAATTCCTTGTCAAATGTTGCTGCAGCCTCTCTTGCCATACCGATCATCGAGAAACAATCGACACGGTTCGATGTGATCTCGTACTCTACAACAGAATCATGCAGACCAAGTGCTGCGATCGCATCGTCGCCCGGCTTTACGCCTGACTCTTCCCCGAAAATGTAAATACCATACTCTGGTGCTTCCGGGTACAGATCTCTGGATGAACCAAGCTCTTCGATGGAGCACATCATACCGTTACTCTCGATACCACGAAGCTTGCCCTTCTTGATCTTGATGCCGTCCTCCGGAAGTGGCTCGCCATCATGTCCGCCTGCAACCTTACCACCATCTAAGACAACCGGTACGAGGTCGCCTTCCTTTACGTTTGGGGCACCTGTTACGATCTGGATTGTCTCAGCACCGATATTTACCTGACAGATAATGAGCTTATCTGCATCCGGGTGCTTCTCGATCTTCTCGATCTTACCAACTACTATCTTCTCTAAGTTCTTATCTTTCTTCTCGTATCCTTCTACATGGGAACCGGACAGTGTCATCGCGTCTACGAACTCCTGTACATCCACATCTAAATCAGGAACATATACTTTTAACCATGAAATCGGTGTATTCATCTTCTTACCTCCATCTTAGAACTGATTCAAAAATCTTGTGTCGTTTTCGTACAAGAGACGCATATCATCGATCTCGTACTTCAGAAGTGTGATACGCTCCAGTCCGATACCAAATGCGAATCCTGAATACTCTTCCGGATCAATGCCACACATTTCCAATACGTGTGGATGTACCATACCACAACCAAGAATCTCAATCCAGCCACTGCCCTTACATACACGACAGCCCTTGCCGCCACACTTGAAGCATGTGATATCTACCTCTGCAGAAGGCTCTGTAAATGGGAAATGGTGCGGACGGAACTTCGTCTTTGTCTTCTCACCGAAGAATTCCTTCGCGAACTGATCGAGTGTTCCCTTCAGATCTGCCATTGTGATTCCCTTGTCAACAACCAGTCCCTCAACCTGATGGAAAGATGGTGAATGAGTTGCATCTACTTCGTCAGAACGGAATACACGTCCCGGTGCGATCATACGGATCGGCAGTTTGCCCTGTTCCATAATGCGGGCCTGTACCGGAGAAGTCTGGGTACGAAGCACGATATCTTTATTGATATAGAATGTATCCTGCTCATCTTTTGCCGGATGGTTTGCCGGAATGTTCAGTTTTTCGAAGTTGTACAAATCATACTCGATCTCCGGTCCTTCTACGACTTCATATCCCATACCGACAAAGATACGCTCTACCTCTTCCAGAGCGATTGTATTCGGATGACGATGGCCAACGTTGATCTTCTTTGCCGGAAGTGTCACATCAATGACTTCCTGTTTCATCTTTTCTTCGCGTGCTTTTTCTTCCAGTTTTTTCTTTGTCTCTTCTAAAAACTCCTCAATCGCTTCTCTCGTTTCATTAACCATCTGACCAACGAACGGACGCTCTTTTGGATCTACATTTTTCATTCCTTTTAATACAGCAGTCAGTTCACCCTTCTTTCCAAGAAAAGAAACCCTTACCTCATTCAGTTTATCAAGTCTGTTTGACTCGCGTATCTGTTTCAGTGCTTCCTCCCGGATTGCCTGCAGTTTGTCTTTCATGTCTCATTCTCCTTGTAAATTAAAATAAAAAAGCTCCATCCCAAAATAGGGACGAAGCGATCTTTCCGTGGTACCACCCTGATTTCTGTCATTTGACAGACACTCAATGTTGTTTAACGCACAAGTACGTCGCTCCCTACTGTCTTCAGGAACGCAGCTCCAGTGTGAAATTCATCTCTCTGTCTGTACCGTGGAAGATTTTCAGCCGATGATCCTCCCTCTCTGTCGGGAAACAGGAAACTACTTTGCACTTTCAAAGCCTTTCGCATTTCAATCAAAAT
>OHBE01001063.1_pt1 | contig 26172 bp, 23 predicted proteins | sample 1577231 | NCBI WGS metagenome assembly OHBE01 (sample SAMEA3541506, study PRJEB24748) | human gut metagenome | biome: human gut; feature: human-associated habitat; material: faeces | place: China | collected 2012 | reverse complement strand
TTGGATTGGTATGCCATGGGAGGAATATTATGCTGTTTTTAATGCTCAAATATACAAAATAACTCCCTATTACACAATGAATTAACAAGCAAAATACACGCCAATCGCCGTGCAAAGGTCTCTTTTTAGCACTGCCAATGTATTTAATCGGGAATCTTGCAAACTGCGTAAAAAAACAAAAACATTAGCAAGGACATATACATACCCTCCGATTCACAAGCCGTAAAGGGTAAAATTTATCGTTTAGAGTAAACTCGAATCAAACAAGTAGACTAACGTCAGTTCGGTGTAAGCAATATAGTGTTAACTCTGTTAAAATGTCATGAATTGATTTTCTAATTTAGTCATAGTCCTTGACTGACAAGAATCTGATTGATAAGCCCTTGTAAGAGTTAGCTCCATACATACAGCATATATAGGATTTACGGTAGAAGAAACTCAGTCAAACTCAGAAAAGGAGCTTCTGCAAGTTCTGATAGAATGTCTTGTTTGGGTAATCCAGCATCAAGATAATCATGAATGTGTTTATATTGTGTTTTTCTGTAGTCAACTAAACTTGAATGATTTAGGTTGAAGATCTCAATGGTCTTCTCAGCCCTCTTTTTTTCGTACTTGCCCAATCCAATCTTTGGGATAATCTCACCATTGGCCGAATACTCAAAATATTGATGTGGATCATCAACTACAGGGTTAATGACCCATTTATAATCACATTTTAAGATTTTTTTATCCTTAGCATCAGCTCCATAGGGTTTCTCTTTTTCATCCACCAACAAATTATCCCAATCAAAGGTCTGTTGGGGGTATAAATCTCTCTTGTGGAAATGGTCAATGTGTAGCTTCTTACTTTTTTCGATCCGTTTTTCTGTATAAGCACTAAGTCCTTTCTGCTCCTCTTTAAGGATATAATCTCGAGTTTTTTGCTTGATATTTAGGTCTAATTTGTTCCAAATATTAAATTTATTGAGTTTATTCCGGGAGATATGATTTACAAACTTAGGGCAAGGTATCTTATTAATCTTTCTCATTATCTATCCTTCTTTATTAGATTCAAGCCATCTTTTCTGGAGAGAGATTTTGACAAATTCAGGGTCATTGGGGTTTAGTTTCTCCTTTAGTCTGCCTATTAGCATCTTTAGTTCTTCACCTTTTGATATACCCGAATTGAGAAGCTTCCAAATCTCCTGAATATCCTGTTCCACATATCTATCTCTTAAACTGGATAAACCGAGAGTATCAAGGAGTATATGGCTTACTTCTGCTCCATATATACGATCTTCTACAAGCCTAATGTAAGGTTGTTCTGTGACAAATATAGTATTACTTGCATCAGCACTGGAGAGCACAAATGGAGAGTGAGTCGTAATGAAGAACTGACAATTGGGAAAGACCTTTCTCAGCTGAGGCAAAACCTCACGTTGCCACTTTGGATGCAGGTGTAAGTCTATCTCATCAATTAGAATAATGCCCGAAGCCAATAAAGGGTTTTCATCGGGACTAGGATTTGCCATTGCAAGTAAACGAGCAATGTCAGCAGTAAGTATGATATAGGATTTCTCTCCATCCGAAAGCTGATCAAATGCAAACTTCTCCTCGTTTTTTTCAATCACAAAACCTCGAGGACGCTCAATACGCAGATTCTTATAACCCGAAATCATTTGAGAAGTGGCTTGACGTACTGCCTCCAATTGAGAATCTTTATATCCTTCCTTGCCATATCTATACAGCTCATTCTCTATATCTTCTCGCTCACGAAACCAAACAAAGAAAGCATGAGGATTCACTTTGCTGTCTGCATTACTATTGTAGACATCAAACTTACCTAAAGCATGCTTTTTATGGATACGTTTCGGTAAAGTAGCTACTGCTCTTCGATAAACAGGGAAAGAGGTAAAAACAGGAGTGGGATAATGTTCTTCTTTGTTGGCTTTTTCAACGATATAGTTGACCCTTTCTGTCAGGCCCTTTAGATTGCTTTTTTGTAGATTTGGCTTTCTTACCCGAGAGTGCTGCCTATATAGACTCCATGTCGTGTTATCATCAAGTGTTACCTCAAGAAGACAGTAGTCGGCTCCATACTTAATATCATCATCCTTTAAAGCTGTACCATTGCCTTTAATATTATTGAAACGAGCAATAAACCAGCTAAACAAGATTTCTAATGCCTGCAAAATAGTTGTCTTTCCTGAGCCATTAACCCCACAAAATATATTCGAGTAACGACTAAACTCTTCCTCGAATCTTTCTATACACCTGAAATTTTCTATCTTGACTCTTTGAATGTGCATAATTTCTAAACTCTATTGTTTAGCAAATATACTCTTTATTCATCGAAATATAAACAAAGTCAAGGTATACATTTTCACACCTAAGAGTTAGCAGGAGAATACGACGGGGAATTTATACGGCTGGGATTTTTTGCTACCTTTGCAGAGCGATAGGGTGCTCTCGGCAGCGTAAATGGCGGTATATCAGGGAGGGTTTGTCTATCGAACAAAACAGCTTTACGAACGTTTACTAACTACTTAATAGCAACAGATATGATGCACTCTGACTTCTCTCTTTCTATACGGCCATTAGGTGGATTTCATGCGGCCTATACAGGTATGTACCATCGCGTGGCATGTGGACAAAGGAGATATTATTCCATGAGGAGTAAGCACGAATAGGCATTCGATAGCTTCTATAACGTATAAGGCACCCACCCGATTCTTTCATAAATCGGATGGGTGCCTCTGTTTTATCAGCTTACAATATGGCATTTTGGAGGCTGCGATTGATATACAAATCATTTTCGATCTCTATATATATTGAAATCGTTTTATATATAAATGGGAAACAATTTATATATAAATTGAAAATGATTTACATATAGATCGTTATTCGACATGAAGGGAAAGGTATTTCGATCTGAAAAAGGGCGTATGCCGATCTCTTTTACATCAAAATCAGACTTCTTAGAGCCGGCTTATTTGGAATGATTCTAAACTCGTCTTCGCTGTTGGAAACTTTTTTGGCACTTATTTTCGGTCACAATGCCGATTTTCTTGGTTGCTTTTACCACTAAGATTCTTCTCTCTTCGGCCTGCACCGGTGCAGGCTGAGGCGTTTTTTCCCTTCTGTCGATGCCCTCTTCGAGCAAGGATTGGAAAAATAGCTGTCGTATTATTAGCGCAACTGCTCCTTGCCGGATGCAAAAGAAAAAACCGCCCACCGAACAGAAAAGGCTGTTCAATGGGCGGCATATTAAGATTATGGAAACTTTCTTAGGCGAGGAATCCGAGTAGGATACCGGCAGCAACCGCCGAGCCGATCACACCGGCTACATTAGGCCCCATAGCATGCATCAGCAGGTAGTTTGTCGGATCGGCCTTTAGGCCTTCGATCTGTGAAATACGTGCAGAGTCGGGCACAGCAGAAACCCCTGCATTGCCGATCAATGGATTGAGCTTGTGTCGCAAGAAGAGGTTGAGAATCTTCACGAACAAAACACCGGCCATCGTAGCAATGATGAAAGAGAAAGCACCCAAAATGAAAATCTTGATCGAGTTCCATGTCAGGAACTGAGTCGCCTGGGTAGAAGCTCCCACCGTAACGCCCAAAAGAATGGTAATGACATCGATCAACGGGCCACGTGCCGTCTCAGCCAAACGCCGAGTAACACCGCTTTCTTTCAAAATATTACCGAAGAATAGCATTCCCAGCAAGGGCAAACCTGAAGGCACAAGAAAAGTAGTAAGCAGCAGCCCCACGATCGGGAATATCTGCTTCTCCGTAGTAGATACGGCTCGCGGTGGTTTCATCCGAATCATACGCTCCTTCTTCGTGGTCAGAAGACGCATAATAGGAGGTTGGATGATCGGCACCAAGGCCATATACGAGTATGCAGAGACTGCGATGGCACCAAGCAAGTTCGGAGCTAACTTGGACGAGAGGAAGATAGCCGTAGGCCCATCTGCTCCTCCGATAATACCGATAGCACCGGCCTGATTGGGTTCGAACCCAAGATACAAAGCCAATATGTAGGCACCGAAGATACCGAACTGTGCTGCCGCACCGATCAGCATCAGCTTCGGATTAGCGATAAGAGCAGAGAAATCGGTCATCGCACCGATACCCAAAAATATGAGCGGCGGATACCATCCTTTAGTCACCCCTTGATAGAGGATATTCAGCACCGATCCTTCTTCGTAAATACCGATCTGCAGACCGGCATCTTTGAAGGGGATATTACCAATGAGGATTCCAAATCCGATCGGAATGAGCAACATAGGCTCAAACTCATACCGGATGGCCAGAAAAATGAATAGCAATCCGACCAGAATCATCACCAAGTGGCCGAGTGTGGCATTGGCGAAGCCTGTGTAAGAGAGGAATACCTCGATATTGTTTGCTAAGAAGCTCCCGAATCCGGTCATATCATTAGCCGATTATAACTATATCAGAACCCTCGAGGATGGAATCGCCTTTGTTGACCTTCACGGCAACGATTTTACCGTCTCGATCCGCATTGATATTATTTTCCATCTTCATGGCTTCGAGAACAGCAACCTTCTGGCCGACCTTGACTTCGTCTCCGACCTTAACGCAAACGTCAAGGATGACACCGGGAAGCGGAGACTTGACGCCTGTACCTTGTCCTCCGGCTGAAGCCGCAGGAGCAACGGGTGCAGCTGCTACAGGTGCAGCCGTGACGGTCGGATGTTTGATTGCAGGCTTCGATGCTTTTTTCTTCTCGGCAAGTATTTCCACCTTATAGGGAGTACCGTTAACTTCGATGTCTGCCAATCCATCTTCGATGCTGTTGATAACGACATTGTATTCGTTACCGTTGATTTTATATTTATACTCTTTCATTGTTTTGTCATGTTTTTAATGTCGTGATTGAATGAGATTATTTAGGAAGCTGACGAAGCATAAGCGTCTTCAAGCTCCAAGCAGAATGACGATGACGCTTGATCGTGAGCCTCATAGGTTCAGCATCATGAGCTTCATAGGTCTCTTGATAGAGAGCCACCGAGATAGCAGCATAGATGTCGTCCGTCATAGCTCCTTTCTTCGCCTTTCCGGTCTTGGGGGTCGTAGCTTTTGCTTTTTTAGTGGGAGCAGCTTTCTTATCTTTTCCTTTCATTGTCTATCATGTTTACTTGTGAACATATGCCTTTCGATAGGAGATCTCAGTCCATATATCTTAGAACTCCATGGTGAATACTTGCGCTCCACCCGTCGGATAGTCAATATGGTATTCTCAATATCATGAACGTCATTCTGCGATTCGCTCAAAGCCATACAGATAGCAGCAGTGACCTCGCCGCTTATACCGGAGCGGGTGGCTGAACGCATGCGCAGACCTGCACCGGCCTCGATAGCTCTACGATTGGATATCCGAATCGAGAGAGAGCCGATGAGCCAAAAGACAAAGGAGAGCACCAACAGACCGAAGAAGACAACCATCATAGCTGTCAGTGTCATAATACCGCCTAAAGGATCGGATTCCTTCAATCGATCCAGTTTGGCATTCGAATCGAGAATTATGTTGTTGGTGCTTGGTGTAACCTTTGGCAATATATCCCAAGCAGAAGCATCCCCTATCTCTCCTACCCCATCGATCAAACGCCCATAACTACAGTCAGCCGGTATACCGGCAGGAATACGGATGCTATCGATGATCGTTCGTCCGTCTGCATCCACCAAGGCAATGATGGTGGAAACTTCGGGGTCGAGGGTGAAGTTCAGGTGGAAAGTTCCTTTGTACGGATCATTATCTGCCCAAAAGAGTAGATGCTGATGCGGTTTTATCGCAGTCATAACATCTCCTTTGGGAATCATATACTTCTTCAACTTGGATAGATCATCGGTCAAATAACAACCTTTGATATCCACCGTAGCGGCTGAAGAATTGTATATTTCAATCCACGGCTTATGATTGCCATAGCTGTCCTGATAGTTGTGCACATTCAGGGTCATCACTTCATTCAAGCGAAGCTGTGCTGCCTGCTGGGCAAAGAGCTGTCCGGAGGCTATGACAAACAAAGTCAGAAGGATATGGCTAAACCTGCTAATATTCATGGTCGATGCACTAAACTCCTCTTATTAAAGAGGCACATTGTCGTGTTTCTTAGCCGGAATAGTTTGCTTTTTCGTACGAAGCTGTTCAAGAGCACGAATAATGCGGAAACGAGTATTGCGAGGCTCGATCACATCATCCATGTAGCCGTAAGAGGCTGCATTGTACGGATTGGCAAAAGCCTGACGATATTCTTCTTCCTTTTCCAATGCTGCTTGCTGAGGATTCTCGGCTGCTGCCACCTCTTTGGCAAAAATTACTTCTACAGCTCCGCTCGGACCCATCACTGCAATCTCAGCAGAGGGCCATGCATAGTTGATGTCACTGCGCAAGTGCTTAGAGCTCATCACGATGTAAGCACCGCCGTATGCCTTGCGCAACGTAACCGTTACCTTAGGCACAGTAGCCTCACCGTAAGCATAGAGCAACTTGGCTCCGTGCGTAATCACACCATTGTACTCCTGGCCTGTACCCGGCAGGAATCCCGGCACATCCACCAGAGTAACCAAAGGAATATTGAAAGCATCGCAGAAGCGGACGAAACGAGCTGCCTTACGCGATGCATTGGAGTCGAGACAGCCGGCCATCACCTGTGGTTGGTTGGCTACGATACCTACGCTCTGGCCATTGAAGCGAGCAAAACCAACGATGATATTCCTGGCATAATCACGATGTACTTCGAGGAATTCGCCATGGTCTACGATAGATCCGATCACTTCGTACATATCGTAAGGACGGTTAGCCTCGTCGGGGATAATTTCGTTCAATGAGTCTTCCAGACGATCGATGGGGTCATCGCACTCCACATAGGGAGCCTCTTCCAGATTGTTCTGGGGCAAGAAGCTCAAGAGGTGGCGGATCAGACGGATACCGTCTTCTTCACTATTAACTGCAAAATGAGCCACACCGCTCTTGGAGGCATGCACGTCTGCCCCTCCGAGCTGCTCCTGCGTTACATCCTCACCCGTTACGGTCTTTACAACCTTCGGGCCTGTGAGGAACATATAGCTCGTACCACGCGACATGATGGTAAAGTCTGTCAGAGCCGGAGAATACACGGCACCGCCGGCGCATGGGCCGAAAATGGCGGAAATCTGAGGAATCACACCGGAAGCAAGGATATTGTTTTCGAAAATCTCACCGTATCCTTTAAGAGCATTCACACCTTCCTGAATACGTGCACCGCCCGAATCGTTCAGACCGATCACAGGAGCACCCATACGCATAGCCAGCTCCATCACCTTACAGATCTTGGAAGCAAGCATTTCCGAGAGAGCACCACCGAATACGGTGAAGTCTTGTGCGAAAACATATACCAAACGGCCGTCGATCGTACCACTACCGACCACTACACCATCGCCGAGGAATTGTGTCTTGTCTATTCCGAAGTTGGTACAACGGTGCTTGACGAACATATCCAATTCCTCGAAGCTACCCTCGTCCAACAGCATTGCGATACGTTCACGAGCGGTGTATTTACCTTTTTGGTGCTGGGCCTCAATTCTCTTTTCTCCACCACCAAGGCGAGCTTTTTCACGCAATTGGATCAGCTCTTTTACTCTTTCCAGTTGAAAACTCATATTCTTTTCTAAATAGTTAGGTTTGCTATTTCATGACATACAGGCATACTCGCCGGAAAGCAGTCGGCACTGTCCGGTCGCCCGTAGGGTCGTTACTATTATTTATGATCACATACCTCGGTCAGCACACCCATAGTACTCTTCGGGTGCAAGAAACCGATATTCAAGCCCTCTGCTCCTTTGCGAGCTTTTTCGTCGATCAGCTTAATGCCTTTAGAGGCGGCATCGGCCAATGCTTCGTTGGCATCTTCCACACAAAAAGCAATGTGATGGATACCTTCTCCACGCTTTTCTATGAATTTGGCAATAGGGCTTTCGTCAGAGGTCGGCTCCAACAATTCCAGCTTGGTCTGCCCTACCATCATAAATGCGGTACGCACCTTTTGGTCGGGTACTTCCTCAATGCTGTAACACTTGAGTCCCAATACATTTTCGTAGTATGGGAGGGCTTCTTCGATACTTTTGACAGCAATACCGAGATGTTCGATGTGAGATAAATTCATTGCTCTCTACTTTTTTATTGTGTTGACTCTTCTACCATTGTCCGAAGATCTTAATGCAAAGCATTTTCGCAAATGTAGAAATTATTCTTGATTGACTGATTAAGTATTGACCATATAATACGAGGAAATACACTTGATATAATCCCATATCACGGCATGCTCCGAAAACAGAAAGGTCGTGCTCGGGATTCGTTCCCTTGCACGACCTCTTAAAAAAATCAGGAGGAGCGATCAGTCACGATTCTTAGCGACGATGTACTCCCTGTTCAGACGAGCAATGTGGCTGATCGATACGTTCTTCGGGCATTCCATTTCACATGCACGTGTATTCGTACAGTTCCCGAATCCGAGTTCATCCATCTTGGCCACCATAGCTTTGGCACGGCGCGCAGCCTCGATACGTCCCTGCGGAAGAAGAGCCAACTGGCTCACCTTGGCCGATACGAAGAGCATAGCCGAACCGTTCTTGCATGCTGCCGCACAAGCTCCACAGCCGATACAAGCCGCTGCATCCATGGCCTCATCCGCATTCTTCTTGGAAATAGGGATAGCGTTGGCATCGGGGATACCCCCCGTATTGACGGAAACGAATCCGCCGGACTGAATGATCTTGTCATAAGCCGAGCGATCCACCATGAGGTCTCTGATCACAGGGAAGCCGGCCGAGCGCCAAGGCTCTATCGTGATCGTATCACCATCATCGAAACGACGCATGTGCAGCTGACAAGTGGTGATGCTATCGTCCGGCCCGTGGGGATGACCGTTGATGTAGAGTGAGCACATACCGCAAATACCTTCGCGACAGTCGTGGTCGAACACCACCGGAGCTTTATGCTCCTTGATCAACTGCTCGTTCAGGATATCCATCATTTCGAGGAAAGAGGCACTTTGCGAAATGTTTTGCAATTGATACGTCTCGAAGTGTCCTTTTTCCTTCGGTCCCTTCTGACGCCAAACCTTAACCGATATATTGATATTCTTATCCATTTTGATTCTGTATTTAGCGGTGGACTAATTAGCTCTTGTAGTTACGTTGTGCACGGACAGTCTCTTCATATACCAGTTCTTCCTTGTACATGACCGGATCCTTGTCTTCTCCCTGATATTCCCAACAGGAAACGTAAGCGAAGTTCTCATCGTCACGTTTGGCTTCACCCTCTTCTGTCTGGTGCTCGATACGGAAATGCCCGCCACAACTTTCTTCGCGGTCCATGGCATCGTGCGCCATCAGCATACCTATCTCGATGAAGTCCGCCAATCGGAGGGCTTTCTCCAGCTCTACGTTAAGGTCATTGGCTTCACCCGGCACATAGACATTGCTCCAGAACTCTTTCTTCAGCTCGTCCAGCTTCACGATAGCCTTTTCCAAACCGGCTTTGTCTCGTCCCATTCCCACATTGTCCCACATGATGTGGCCCAGCTCCTTGTGAAGGTCGTCCACGGACTTATTGCCTTTGACATTCATGATACGGGTTATGCGGTCTTGCAACTCTTTCTCGGCAGCTTCGAATTCGGGACGATCCGTGCTGAAGCGCGGCACCTGAATCTGATCGGCCAAATAGTTCTGCATCGTATAAGGAATAACGAAGTAACCGTCAGCCAGCCCCTGCATGAGAGCAGAAGCACCGAGACGGTTGGCTCCGTGATCAGAGAAGTTGGCTTCTCCGATGGCAAACAGGCCCGGGATGGTAGTCATCAGCTCGTAATCCACCCAGAGACCACCCATCGTATAGTGGATAGCCGGATAGATCATCATCGGCGTTTCGTACGGATTCTCATCTGCGATCTTCTCATACATCTGGAAGAGGTTGCCGTACTTCTGCTCCACCACGTCGCGTCCCAAACGTTTGATGGCATCGCCGAAGTCGAGGAATACGGCAAGGCCCGTATTGTTCACACCATAACCGGCATCGCAACGTTCTTTGGCAGCACGGCTGGCCACATCACGAGGCACCAGGTTGCCGAAGGCCGGATAGCGACGCTCCAGATAGTAGTCGCGCTTCTCTTCGGGAATGTCTTTTCCTTTGATCTCACCGCGCTGAAGACGTCCGGCATCCTCTATGTCTTTAGGCACCCAGATACGACCGTCATTACGGAGCGACTCGGACATGAGTGTCAGCTTGGACTGATAGTCCCCGTGTACGGGAATACAAGTGGGATGGATCTGAGCCATACATGGATTGGCGAAGAAAGCACCTTTCTTGTAGCACTGCCATGCGGCAGAGCCGTTAGATGCCATTGCATTGGTAGAAAGGAAGAAGGCATTGCCATAACCGCCCGTGGCAATTACTACGGCATGTGCAGCAAAGCGTTCGATCTTGCCCGTCACCAAATTGCGAGCCAGAATACCGCGAGCACGACCGTCGATAAGTACCACGTCGAGCATCTCGTAGCGAGTATAAAGCTTCACCTTACCCAAACCGACCTGACGGGAGAGAGCCGAATAGGCTCCGAGAAGCAACTGCTGTCCCGTCTGACCACGAGCATAGAAAGTACGAGATACCTGCGCTCCACCGAAAGAACGGTTGTCCAGTAGGCCACCGTATTCGCGAGCAAAGGGTACACCCTGAGCCACACACTGGTCTATAATGGCATTGGACACTTCGGCCAGACGATATACGTTGGCCTCGCGAGCACGATAGTCACCTCCTTTGATCGTATCGTAGAAGAGTCGATAGACGGAGTCGCCGTCGTTCTGGTAGTTCTTGGCGGCATTGATACCTCCCTGTGCAGCGATAGAGTGCGCACGGCGAGGAGAATCCTGTATGCAGAAGTTAAGCACATTGAAGCCCATCTCGCCGAAAGAAGCAGCAGCCGAAGCACCGGCCAGGCCGGTACCGACCACGATAATATCCAGACGACGTTTGTTGGCCGGGTTCACCAGCTTCTGATGATCCTTATAGTTGGTCCACTTGTCTTTCAGCGGGCCGGCGGGTATTTTGGAATTTATTGTAGCCATAGTGAGAATACTTTGAATTAGGGTGTACTATCAACCGATGAATGCCTGACAAGCAAATACTATCAGGACCAAAGCGAAACCGCCTACCAATACGGTAGAAACCACATTAGAGATGCACTTGACACGATTCATCCAGATGGTATTGTTCCATCCCAAGGTCTGCAGTGCACTCCAGAATCCATGTGTCAGGTGGAACCACAAAGCAACCAGCCATACGGCATAGAGCACCACGTAGATCGGTTGGTTGAATGTGTAGCGGATCAGCTCTGCTCCCTTGGCCGGATGGTCGAAACCATCAATACCGAATCCGGCTACATCCATATGGCAGATTTCCGCCAACTGCATCTTAGCCCAAAAGTTGAACATGTGCAGTCCGATACCCAACAGGACGATGATACCGAGCACCAGCATGTTCTGCGAGCTCCACTCCACTCCTTTGGGTCTACCCGTAACAGCATAGCGATCGCGACCTCGAGCACGAAGGTTCTGCGCATTGAGGATAAAGGCATACACGATGTGCAGAAGCATCAGTACCGCCAAGCCGATGGAGGCGACCAGAGCATACCAGTTGGCGCCGAGAAACTCACATATCATGTTGTAAGCCTCTGCCGAGAAGAGAGCCACGAGGTTCATGGACATGTGAAACGTCAAAAACAGGATCAGCGCCAGTCCGGTGACACTCATCACCACTTTACGGCCAATCGAGGATTTAAGTAACCACATAAGTTTTTTACTGTTTTAGTTATTTAGTTGATTCTTTCTTTTTCTTCTAAGATCCATTCAACCAATAGGCGAAACCGACTCTGTATTCCGCCTTGTGAAGAGGTGTTCCGACCTTCGTGCACAAAGATAACGGAAAAAAATACACAATCACGACATATAGGGAAAAAGCCCCTTCATATCGTCTCCCCTCATCCCTATTGTTTGGGATGCCACCGATCCCGACATACCTCGATCCCCCACACAAACCACTCAAATACATATACTTGCAAGGCACATCGCCATCCGCACATATTGGCTGTTCGGAGACAAAAAGAAAAGGCACCATTACAAGCCTTCCGTCCCCTTCGTCTCTTGTGGAAATAAAAAAGGAGAGTCCGAAACGGCAGAAACCTGCCACAGCAATTTCGGAACCGCAACTCCTTCGATTCTCACGCCGCAAAACCAGAATTTGCGCCTGAGATTTTTTTCGTTTTGGTTCGACTTTTTTTCTTTTCTCGCGCCAAAACGAAAAATTTTACGCTCGGCATTTTCAGGAACATGAAACAAGTTTTTTTTCGCACCACTTCGCATTTTCATTTCGACCACTATCCGCAGTCTGGCGAACCATCCGACTACTGATTTTGTTTCGTTTATATATAGTAGAGAGAGACTACAGTCGGGGACGATGCAGGAGTCCGGTATGCATACCTTACAGTAGTCCGAACGAGGGCTTGCCGTAGATCAGCTATGTACAAGCCAAAGTCAAAAACAAAGGATCATAAGAAAAAACTACTCGTCAAGATGAAAACAACGACCTTTTCCGTAGAAGGCATGATGTGTGGCGGTTGTGCTGCAAGTGTAGAGAAAGCAGCTCTCGGTGTACAAGGCGTACAAACGGCATTCGCTTCTCTGGATTCCCATAGTCTTACAGTGGATTATGCTCCGGAGACAACCTCACCGGAGGCAATAATGAAGGCTGTACGCCTCGCCGGATTCGAGTGTAAGCTCTGACAAGCCCAATCCTTATAACCGATAGTCCCCGTGATATGAAGGAGCAAAAACGTTTTCCCGTAGTGGGAATGCGGTGTGCCGGCTGTGCGCATAGCGTAGAGCAGGCTGCCTCCAAGGTAGAAGGCATTAGCGATGCGAACGTCCAACTCGCCGAGAATATACTCTCCGTATCGGTGGACGAAAGGTTGGCTTCGGCAGAGGATCTGCGCAAAGCTATCCGCAGCATAGGATTCGACCTGATAGTGGAGGATTCGGAGGCAGAGCAACTTCGCCGGCGCGATGCCATGGAAGCAGCAGAACTGAGACGGATGAAGTGCGATACGATCATAGCTTGGTCGTCCGCCATCTTGCTGATGCTCCTGATGCTAATGCCGCATTTCCAGATGATGCCCTACCTGATGATGCTCATAGCCTTACCCGGATACACATGGGCAGGAAGGACTTTCCACCGATCGGCACTCAAGCAGCTGCGCCACGGCGTATTCTCAATGGATACGCTGGTATCGTTGAGCACCACTATCTCCTTTTTTTATAGCCTGATAGTCCTGCTGTTTTTCCGCGAAGGGCCAGCCGGGATGAAGCTCCACCTCTACTTCGATGCTTCGGCCATGATCATCGCATTTGTCCTACTGGGCAAACTCATGGAAAAGCGTGCCGGCCGAAGCACGGGGCAAGCCATTCGTGAACTGATGCGACTACAGCCGGCGGAGGCATTGGTCGTGCGCAACGGACGCGAGACCGTGATGCCCATTGCTGCGCTCGTCGCAGGCGACTTCGTTCGCGTACGTCCGGGCGAGCAGATACCCGTGGACGGTATCGTGACCGAAGGCAGCAGCTCCGTACAAGAGAGCATGATCAGTGGCGAGCCCTTACCGCGAGAGAAAGAAGTCGGCTCTATGGTTTTCTCCGGCACGATCAACGGCTCCGGTGTCCTCACCGTACAGTCTACTCACGTAGGCAGCGACACGGTACTCGGGCGCATCATCCGCACAGTCCGCGAGGCACAGGCCAGCAAAGCGCCTATCCAACGTCTGGCTGACCGGATCGCCGGCATATTCGTACCCATAGTCATCGGGCTATCCATCCTTACCTATATTATATGGCAACTGACGGGAGCAGCCGATGCTTCGGTCTACGGACTCCTCTGTGCCATATCGGTGCTGGTGATTGCCTGCCCGTGCGCACTCGGTCTGGCTACGCCTACGGCTCTGGTCGTAGGGATCGGACGCTCGGCACGAAATGGTATCCTCGTACGCAATGCCGAAGCACTAGAGCGTTTCGCTACCATCGATGCCGTGGTCTTGGATAAGACAGGCACGCTCACCATAGGCAAGCCGGAAGTGACCGGCATCGATTGGTTTGTATCGGATACCGATGTACCGAAAGTACGCCGGCTGCTCTACTCCGCCGAGATTCTTAGCACGCATCCACTCGCAGCTGCCATTTGCCGAGCCTTTGCCGAAGATGGCAGGACGGAGGAGCTGTCGGAAGTCCAGAATTTCCCCGGTCGTGGGATCGAATTTTCCTTCGAAGGAGAGATCTACAGAGTGGGCAACCAGACCTTTGTCGAGGAGCTTGGCGCACAGATACCGACGGATATAACCGCTCTGTCGGAGGATGCAGCCGTCCTCTATTTCTCACGTGCCGAAAGATTATTGGGACGTTTCTGTGTGACCGACGAACTGCAACCTCAGGCAGCAGAGGTGCTCGCACAGCTCCATCGACATGGCATTCGCACCATTATGCTGACGGGCGACCGCCCCGAAGCAGCGGAAGCATTGGCTCGCAAGCTGGGTTTGCAGGATTATCGTGGCGGCATGATGCCCTCGGACAAGGCCGACTATATACGAATACTCAAGGACAAGGGACACCACGTAGCGATGGTGGGCGACGGCATAAACGACTCCGAGGCACTCAGTACGGCGGACGTCAGCGTAGCCATGGGTGATGGCAGCCATATAGCCATAGAAGTGGCAGGAATCACGCTGATGCGCTCCGATCTGCGCCTGCTGCCTGCTGCTTTCGAGCTGTCGCGCGCCACAAGACGTACAGTCAAAGAGAATCTCTTTTGGGCTATGTGCTACAATCTGATTGCCATCCCGATAGCCGCCGGTCTGCTCTTCCCCGTGAACGGGTTCCTCCTGAACCCTGCCATTGCAGGGGCCGCCATGGCTTTCAGCTCTATTTCGGTGGTGACCAACAGCTTGCGACTGCGTACCAAGCGACTACCTTTGCTTCGATAATCCGCTTATGAAGCCACATAAAATCCTATTCGTATGTCTCGGCAACATCTGTCGCTCTCCGTCTGCCGAGGCTGTCTTTCGCTCGTATGTAGAAGAGCAGGGGCATGCCGATCGCTTCCACATCGATTCGGCCGGACTGAGCAATTACCATCAGGGGGAAAAGGCCGATGCCCGAATGCGTGCACACGCTGCTCGTCGGGGTTACGATCTCACTTCGCTCTCCCGTCCGGTGGAGTATGAGGATTTCGAACGATTCGATTATATCATCGGCATGGACTTTGCCAATCGAGAGCGGCTGCAAGAACTGGCTCCGACCGAAGAGGCTGCGGCCAAGATCCGTCTGATGACGGATTTCAGCAGTAGCGGTATTCACGACCATGTCCCCGATCCGTACTATGGAGGAGCATCCGGCTTCGAGCTGGTGCTGGACATTCTGGAAGAGTGCACGGCCGGACTGTTTTCCTATCTGACCGAACCTCATGACAACTCCTCCCAATCCGCATGCGACTGACCTCGGGGCGTGAGATGGACAGGCGCATCCTGCGCTTGGCTTTTCCGAATATCATCTCCAACATTACCGTACCGCTCCTCTCCATCGTGGATATAGGGCTGGCCGGTCGTATGGACACGGCCGACTCTATCGGAGCAGTGGCTGTGGCTTCGGGGGTGGTCAATTTCGTCTTTTGGCTCTTCGCCTTCCTCCGTATGGGGACTACGGGATTCACGGCACAGGCTTTCGGGCGTAGCGATGTGCGAGCCATCACACGCTATCTGGCACGCGGCATCGCGATGGCAGTTGTCGCAGCCCTGCTTCTTCTCATAGCAGCTCCTCTGATAGAACGCTTCGGGTATCTGCTGGCTTCGGGTCAGGAGACCATCGGACGAGAGGCACGCGAATATATCCGCATCGCTCTGTGGGGAGCGCCCGCAGCTCTGCTCGTCTATGTCTTCAACGGCTGGTATGTGGGGATGCAGGACACACGCGTTCCGATGGTTGTAGCCATCGTTTCCAATATGGTCAATATCGGCCTGAGTATTTTCTTCGTACAGGGACTTGATATGAGAGTGGGAGGGCTTGCCGCCGGAACGATCGCTGCCCAATATGTCGGTCTGGCATTACTCTCGGGCATTGCCTTTTTTCGCTACCGACGCGTACTGCGCTTTTTCCGCGCAAGCAGCCTGACAGATACTTCGGGCTACGGAGCCTACCTGCGCACCGGAGGCGACCTTTTTGTTCGCACCGCCTTGCTCGGTACGGTGACCCTCTTTTTCACCTCTGCCTCCTCTGCTATGGGAGAGATCACTGTGGCGGCAAATGCTCTGCTGATGCAGCTCTTCACCCTCTTCTCCTACTTTATGGACGGATTCGCCTACGCCGGCGAAGCACTTACGGGACGATACATAGGTGCACGCCGGTCGGACGAATTGCGCCTGATGATCCATCGCCTTTTTCGCATCGGGACGGTCGTCTCCCTCATGGCCACCTTGCTCTATCTGCTGTTCCCGGCCGCTTTGCTTTCGGTGCTGAGTGACAAATACGAAGTGATAGAGCATGCTCGCCGTTTTGCTTTCTGGGCAGGAGTGGTACCGATCGCCTCCTTTGCCGCTTTCCTGTGGGATGGAGTATTCGTGGGGGCCACTGCATCAAAAGCCATGCGGAGAGCCATGACAGCTGCTTTCGTTGTTTTCTTCGCCACTTTCTTCCTCCTTCGCGGAGTCTTGGGCGAGACAGCCCTTTGGCTCGCCTTCGTCCTCTACCTCCTCACGCGCAGCCTGATGCAGACAGTATGGTACCGCAGGCATTTTTTCGCCACGAATCGTCTGCAAAGGTGCTGACACCGGAATTGGCTTGTGCATAACTTTCCCGAATCAAGCAGGAGAAGAGAGAATCAGATACTCGGATCGGCAGCGGCTCTTTCGGTCGCATACCGCACTTTAGCCCAAAACAATAACTTTGCCACCAGTGTGAAATCCAAAAACAAATCCAACCAATGAAACGAATAAATCTTCTCGCAGCTACGATGAAGCTGACTTATATAGCAATAGCGGCCACGGCTATCACCCTGCTGTCCGCCTCATGCTCTGACAAAGGAAAATCCGGATACAAGATCGTTGGCACCGTGGAGTATGCCGCCGATGGCGATACCGTATTCCTCGAATCTATCGAAAACATGGAAGTCACCCGTCTTGATTCGGCCATCATCCGCAACGGCACATTCAGCTTCAAGGGCAGGCAGGATTCGACCGTCGCTCGCTACCTCTCCTGTATGACCGCTACCGATGTATTCAGCATTCCGTTCTTTCTTGAGAACGGACACATCGAGGTAAAGATGAAGAGCGGAAACGAATCCGTCACCGGTACCTCGACGAACGACATCTATCAAGAGATACGCAGCAAAATGGCCGAAATTATGAACAAGATGAATGAAATTTACAGCGATTCCACCCTCACGGAAGAGGTAGCAGAGGAGAAAATGGATCAGATGGAACGGGAATACACCATCGCGCAGAAAGAGGCCGTGAAGAAAAATATCGCCAATCCTGTAGGAGTCTTTCTCTTCAAAGAACAATACTTCGAAAACAGTCTGGCCGAAAATCAGGCACTATTCCGACAGATTCCCCCCAAATACCTCAACGATCCCGTTCTGATGGGTATGCAAAAGCAAATGGAATCCCAAGAGAAAACGGATATGAATACCCCCTTCACCGACTTCACCATGCAGACTCCCGAAGGCAAGACCGTAAAGCTATCCGACTACGTAGGCAAGGGCAAGCTCGTCCTCGTCGATTTCTGGGCCAGCTGGTGTGGCCCCTGCCGTCAGGCCATGCCCGATCTGATCAAGGTTTATGCCGACTACAAGGGGAAACTTGAGATCGTAGGGGTTTCGCTCGATGAAAATCCGGGAGCATGGAAGAAAGCCATCGCAAGGCTCGGTATCACATGGCCGCAAATGTCCGATAACAAAGGCTGGGCAAGCCCGGCAGCTATGCAATACGGCGTCCATTCTATCCCTCACACCCTGCTGATCGACAACGACGGCACTATCATCGGCCGTAATCTGCATGGCGAAGAACTGACCGATAAGCTTTCTGCAGCCCTGCGCTGATCCAACGGGAGAACCTGATCTATCAAGGAAGTAAGCCTGTCGGAATCGGGCCTACCCTGCATGGATGCTTAATACCTTCAGGTATTCCTCCGGCGAATGACACCATACGGAAAAAGGGTTGACAGTTGAATCGATTCTCTCCAACTGTCAACCCTTTTTCTGTACATGCCACACCTTCGAAGCGGTTCGAAACTTAAGCGAAAATGAAATGTAGAGGGCACAAAAATTCGTACTTTTGTCAGGATTCGAACGAAATAAAATCTGCAAACAGCAATTCCCCCCTCTGTGGGGATCACAGTTTTTTTGAGATGGCTACAAAACAACGCAAAGGGAGCAGAAGCTCCGGACGAAATACATCCTCGGCCAATACAAGAAAGGGAGGCAACTTTCTGCGCCGTATATTCATCACACCCATACGGGACACTTTCAGCCGAGACAAGGTCGGCTTTGTCTTTGGTGCCATACTTCTGGCCATTGCGCTCTATACGACTATAGCCATAGGTTCGTTCTTCGTATATGGGGGAGTGGATCAGAGCGTTGTGCGAGATGCACCGGTCAGCGACATCCTCCTCGGTCGCGCTCCTGTGGCCAACCTGTGTGGCATCCGCGGTGCTGTATGGTCGGAATGGCTGATGAACGGGCTGTTCGGATTCGGAACGCTCTTCATCCTTTTCTACGTTTTTTCGCTATCGCTCAAGCTTATGGGTGTCGTCAAACGTATATCTGTCGTGAAACGGCTGATATTCTGCGGTGTGATGACCTTTTGGACGAGCCTTGCAGCTGCATTCATCTACAAACTTTCAGGTCTCGAAGGTTTTCTTCGTTGGGGCGGTATGCACGGTCAGGAATGGACACTGTTTCTCGAACGCAATATAGGTAAGGCCGGACTGATCATAGTTCTGCTCGTCCTTGCCGTCATCATAGCGGTAGTGGTACGCAGCGAATGTATGGGTTTCTTCCGCCGTTTGCTGGGACTAAGCTGGATCTCTATTCCCAAACTGCCGAAGAAAGAGAGGAAAAACAATCATGACGAGTCCGAAAACGAGTCGCTCGGCAATGGCTACGACACGGGTGAAAGCGAGAATCTCTCCGGCTATCTCAACAATTCGGAATACGAAGACGGCCCCGCAGGCGAAAGTGCTGATGATCCGGATGATTATATTCCACCTCATAAGGAAGAAGGGGAAAATGATTCTTCGCAGTCCATACAGATGGGATCGATGACTGTGGAACTGGCTCAAGAGGAAGAAAAGGCGGATGAAGCTCTGTTGGCGGAAATCAAAACGGATCCCAGAATGGACTTGGCTTCATACAAATTTCCTTCGGTCGATCTGCTTACCCAGTACGATCTGCAGCAACCCCCGATCGACATGAATGAGATAGAAGAGAACCAAAAGCGAATCATCGCCACGCTGGACAGCTTCAAGATTCATGTGACACCGATCAAGGCTACAGTAGGCCCTACGGTAACGCTCTATGAGGTTGCACCGGATTCGGGTATCAAAATCAGCCGCATTCGCAATCTTGAGGACGACATCGCCATGAGTCTCAAGGCTGTAGGAGGCATCCGTATCATTGCGCCGATGCCGGGCAAAGGGACGATCGGTATAGAAGTGCCCAACCGAAAGCCGCAGACCGTGAGTATGTACTCAGTCTTGACTTCCAAGAAATACCAAGAGTCCGACATGGATCTGCCTGTGGCACTCGGCAAGACGATCACGAACGAAGTGTTCATCTTCGACCTTTGCAAGATGCCTCACCTCCTGATAGCAGGTGCTACGGGACAAGGGAAATCCGTGGGTCTGAATGCCATGATCACCTCCCTCCTGTACAAGAAGCATCCGGCCGAACTGAAGTTCGTACTCGTAGACCCGAAGATGCTGGAGTTCGCCGTCTACGAAGCCATCGAACGTCACTATCTGGCCAAGCTTCCCGACGAGGACAGAGCCATCGTGACGGATATGACCAAGGTGGTACCCACTCTGAACTCTCTCTGCATCGAAATGGACAATCGCTACCGCATGCTGACGGAAGCACGGGTTCGGAACATCAAGGAATACAACGATCAGATTATCAGTGGCAAGCTCAGCCGCTTGCACGGTCATAAATTCCTGCCCTATATCGTGCTGATCGTCGATGAGTTTGCCGATCTGATCATGACATCGGGTAAGGAGGTAGAACGTCCGATTACCCGCATCGCCCAGAAAGCGCGTGCCGCAGGTATTCACATGGTGGTAGCCACCCAACGGCCCTCCACGGACATCATCACCGGTATCATCAAAGCGAACTTTCCTGCTCGTATCGCCTTCAAAGTATTCTCCATGATCGACTCCCGAACCATTCTGGATCAACCGGGAGCCAATCAGCTCGTCGGCCGTGGAGATATGCTTTTCTATCAGGGAAAAGACACGGTACGTCTGCAATGCGCTTTCCTCGATACTCCGGAGTGCGAAGCCATCACGCACCACATTTCGCTACAGGAAAGCTATACCTCGGCTTATGAGCTGCCGGAGTATGTGCCCGAAGGTGAAGAGGGAGGACCGAAAGCATTCAATCCGCAGGAGAAAGATCCTCTCTTCGAAGAAGTAGCCCGAATGGTAGTAAACTCACAACAAGGATCTACCTCTAATATCCAGAGAAAGTTCAATATCGGCTATAACCGTGCAGGGCGATTGATGGACCAACTGGAAGGTGCCGGTATCGTTTCGCCGCAGGACGGTAGCAAACCGAGACAGGTATTGATCCAAGACGAAATGAGTCTGGAACGCCTGTTCGAAACACTCCGATAATCCGAAAGAAACAATGAAAACATCCTTGCACCGGATCCGGATGTTCCGGATCCTCTTTCTGCTTCTTTTCATTCCTGCTACGGGTTTGGCCCAACGCACAGCACAAGGCGAACTGCAAGCAGCAGCCAAGCACCTTGCAAACCCCGATGGAACACGAATAGACTTTCAGGCAGAAACCATAGCTCCCAACGACATGGGCTCATCACCCCTCTCTTCCGGTAGCCTCATCCTCAAAGACAATCAGTTTCGGCTCAGCTTCGGCTCTATCACAGCCGTATTCGATGGCAAGAAAACGCTCTCTTACTACGATGCTTCCGAGAACACGCTCAACATTTCCCACCCGACGAATGCAGAATTGGCTATGATCAACCCGCTGATCATTCTCACCCGATCCGAAGCCGGCTATCGCACAGCCATGCTGCCTCCGACGAAAGGAGGAAAGGTGATCGGTCTCACGCCTAAAACGGCTAACGGCATCAAACAAATCGAGCTACAGGTCGATTCTCGGGACTCACGTCCGACCGGTGCCATGATTACTCTGGAAGATGGGACAAAGATCGTTACAAAAATCACCGGTATCAGTCGCACGAAAGCTTCTCCCGGCCTGTTCCGACTCATGAAGAAAGACTATCCGGGCGTAGAAGTTGTCGATCTCCGATAATAAAAACCGATCTTAGTCCGTTTCCTCTTTGATAGAAAGAGGTTATTAACGAACAACGAAAAACTATGAACCAAACAACAAAAACACTGTCGATCATTCTTATCGGTATGCTGACCTTCCTTGTCGGGGCAGCGCAAAACTCAACGCCCCCCCTTGTAGGGACGTGCTGGAGGAGGTACCTTTCTCCCGAAGAAATCAACCTTTCGGCAGACAACGTCAGCCCTTCTTTCAAAGCCTATATGGAATTGGCATTCAACGAAGGAAACAAAGCCATGCTCACCATCCGAATAGAAGGGATGGGGACAAAACCGGCAGAATCGAAAGAGGAAATCGACTACGAATGCAACGGTGACGATGAGGTTGTCATCATCACCAGACGAGACGGGGGTGGAGAAAATAGAGAGAAAGCTGCCATCAGCTGGACGGACGAGACGATGAAGTTAGTCTCCGAAGGAGAAGAACAGATCTTCAAGCTCATCAGGAAAAAGTGATCCCACCACCCCCCACTATCTCTTCCGTTCGGAATGGAAGCAGATAGGAAAAGAGGATATGCTCCATGCACCGAGTGCCGGCATATCCTCTTTTCTTTTTCAGCTATTGCTGCTGATGAAACAGCGTCCCCCGTCAGTCTAACCTGCGAGAGCCATCGCTGATAACGACATTGTACACCTTGGGTTCGCGGCCGAATCGCTCCTTGAATCTCTTCTTGGCATTCTCGACAAAGAGATCGTACAGTTCTTTCTTGACGAGGTTGATCGTACAACCGCCAAATCCGCCACCCATGACGCGCGAACCGGTCACGCCACAATCCCGTGCTATGCCGTTGAGGAAGTCGAGTTCTTCGCAGCTCACCTCATAGAGACGACTCATACCATCGTGCGTTTCGTACATTTTCTGTCCTACGGTTTCGTAGTCGTCGCGCTCCAATGCATCGCACACATCGAGCACTCGCTGCACTTCTTCGACGACGTACTCGGCACGCATATAATCCTCGGCGGAGACTTCGCCCTTCACCTCTTCCAACATACTCATCGAAGCATCTCGCAGGAACTCCACTTCGGGATGTTTTTTCTTAATCTCTTTGACCACATTTTCGCAGGACTCTCTCCGTTTATTATACGCTGAGGAAGCAAGTTCATGCTTTACGACCGAATCCAAAAGCACCAGCCTGTACCCTTGGGGATGGAATGGAAAATATTTATGTTCGAGCGTCTTGCAATCCAAACGGATGAGATGGTCTTTCTTCCCGAAAAGGCTGGCAAACTGATCCATGATGCCGCACTTCACACCCACATACTTATGCTCCGTAGCCTGACCGACCTTGGCTAATTCGAATTTGTCGATCATACCGTTGCCGAAGAGTTCGTTCAGGGCAAAAGCATAGGTGCTTTCCAAGGCTGCCGAAGAGGACATGCCGGCTCCGAGCGGAATATCCCCGGAGAAGGCCGTATTGAATCCCTTTACCTCCACGCCTCGGGCTATCATCTCGCGACAGACGCCATAGATATACTTTGCCCAAGTGGTACGGGGAGCATCGTCCGGCCCGAGTCCGAACTCCACATAGTCCTTGAGGTCGATCGAATATGCCCTTACCTTGTCCGAACCATTCGGTTTTATTTCGGCCATGACGCCCTTGTCTATAGCACCGGGGAAGACGAAACCGCCGTTGTAGTCCGTGTGTTCGCCGATCAGATTGATGCGCCCGGGAGAAGTAAAGATCTGACCCGTAGATCCGTCAAAGTGCTTGATGAATCTACTCCTTACGAAGTCTAATTCCATAATTTCTGCTTGTTTATGATTGGTTTGATACAAAATCCTTGTCAGAAGATCACTCGACGATACCGAATCGGAACGCCGTCCGGGACTCGAACACTTCGCCCGGGCGCAAGAGGGTCGTAGGATAATTCGGTTTGTTCGGCGAATCGGGATAGTGCTGCGTCTCGAAACAAACGGCCGAGCGAGCCGGATAACGCCGATCGGACTTCCCCCTCAACTTTCCGCTCATCCAGTTGCCCGTGTACACCTGCATACCCGGTTCGGTGGAATAGACATCCAATACGATTCCGGTCTTGGGCGATACGCAACGGCTGCAAAAGCCATATGCCCCCGACGGCTTGTCCACGATAAAGGTATGATCGTATCCCTTTGCCCAAATGAGCTGATCCATCGCACTGTCGATCCGATCCCCTATGCCGTGAGGCGTGAGGAAATCGAACGGCGTCCCCTCGACCTCGGCAGGCTCGCCGTAAGGGATGGCCGTATCGTCTGTGGGGAGATAATGCCGGGCTTGTATCATGAGGGTATGATCATGCACGGAGGGATCGCCTGCACCCGAGAGATTGAAATAGGAGTGATTGGTCAGATTCAGAACCGTAGGAGCATCCGCAGTAGCACGATAGTCTATGTGCAATGCGCCCTCATCCGTGACGCTGTAAATGATCCGAACGACCAGCTCGCCCGGATACCCCTCCTCTCCATCTGCCGACACGTATTCCAGCACAAGCGAAGAGGGGCCGGCGGATTTCACCTCCCAGACCTTCGTATTAAATCCGCTGATGCCGCCATGCAGAGAGTTCGGCCCATTGTTGATCGGCAGGCTGTAGCATCTGCCGTCTATGGAGAAAGAACCGCGGGCAATCCTGTTGGCATACCTGCCGCAGACGGCACCGAAATACTGCTCCTCCGAGTCGATGTATTCCTGTAGGGAGTCGTGCCCCAGGACGACGTCCGTCCGATTGCCGTCTTTGTCCGGCACGATGAGGGCAACGATTCGAGCACCGTAGTTGGTAATATAAGCGTCTATTCCTTTTCCATTGGTCAAATGGTAGAGATCCACATCCTTACCATTCAGGCAGGAGGCAAAGGAGGATCGTTGCGGAAGGCTGATTTGATTCATTTTGCAGTCTGTTTTTAGAACCTTCCAAATATAGACATTCCACAGCTAAGTAAATGCTCCGCCTTTGATGGGACAGTCGTATCTGCAATACCTGTTTGAGTCTCCATAGAGCATCGAGACAAACAATAACCTCCCCAAAAAGAAAAAGGGGGGGCCGACCACATGCCGGCTCCCCCTGCTTTTCCCTTATCAGGGTCTTGTTTTCTTAGAAATGAACATTGAATGTAGCCAAGGCTGCTAAGATTTCATGTTCGAAATCGTATGTTGCGGTAGCTCCTGCTCCAAGGGTATTGGAGATGCGATATTCGTAGGCCAAACGCGCTCCATAGCTCAACTTGGCATGTGAGTATGTACGCACGAGGACATGCATCTTGTCCTCATCCCTATATAAATAGTTAGCATGTTTGTAAGAAAGGCCTGCCTGACCGGCTAAAACCAAATCATGACGGCTGTTCTTCCAAATCAGCTTGATGGGGCTGAAACCGGCAACAGCCATATAGGAGGTAGCACTCCCGGCTTCAAGACGCTTCCATGTGGCATCCTCATACTGCGTAATGTGTATATAATAGTACGGAAGATCCGTTGCCTCCGCATAGGAGAATCCGTATTCTCTATCCTGACGCAGCAAATTATATACTGTAAATCCTACTTCGATGGCATCGACAAACCTTTTGCCGACATAGAAACCGGAAGCAAAGGATTGACCTACATACTCTGTATCGCCATACCCTATTCCGGCTTGTAAAGTCCACGTCTTACTCTTCTCCTGCGCTACAGCCTCACTGCCGATACCACACAACAATACTGCTATCAGCAGCAATACTTTCTTGTTCATTGTTTTGTTCTTAAATTTTTGGGATTATTACTATGGTTTTTTCATCGCTTTTCCGTCTTTCAAATCCGAAGGGTATTACGCCCCCAAAAGAGTCATAAAGAGAGACTTATTCGGAAAAACAGCCGCAAAGATATTTTTTTTCTCAAACAAAAAAAATTCTTGACAAAAAAAATTTTTCTTCCGGGTACCGATCGGCAGAAAAACTGTATAAAAACACAGGAATGTCCGCTGTCATACCTTTTAACTGTTCCAATAACCACACGACAGACCATTTTGGTCGAGAAGATGCTATTGTTCGTCGGGAAAACCTGCAAATACAATATGAGATTATTGAGGAGTTGGGGCTACCTGAGCATAGACACCAAGACATACCGGTGGATCAAAAGATTCGTTTTACCGATGTGCAGACTCAATACAAATACGATAAGCCTTTGAGGCATATTGCAGTCTTCAATCAAGAGAGTGGCCAGAGGTTGTAGAGCTATTGACGAACATAAACGCGCTGTCGGCAAATAATATCGCCTTATTGTATCGCTTCGGATGGGCTTATTGAGACCTCTTTCGGAATTTGAAGCAAAGCTTGAGTATCAAATCCTTCCTCGGTACAACAAGAAACGCAGTAGAGGTGCGGATTTGGACGGCATTAATCACGATGCTCTTTGGAGACTGTTGCGGGGGAGTTTCATTGAGCTCTTTTGCTGCAGAGCAGATTCTTAGTGTCTTCGGGAAAGGTCAAACCTTCGGTATATGGGCACCGAGCAAATAGAAATTTCCCCAAGTTTCCATTAGAGAAGTACTCCTTTCCTCGTCAAATAGGCG
>OHBE01001062.1_pt1 | contig 26172 bp, 21 predicted proteins | sample 1577231 | NCBI WGS metagenome assembly OHBE01 (sample SAMEA3541506, study PRJEB24748) | human gut metagenome | biome: human gut; feature: human-associated habitat; material: faeces | place: China | collected 2012 | reverse complement strand
CTTTTACCGTGCAAAACCTACGCTTTTGGAATGCAAAACAATAGGTTTTGCAAAGCGTTGATAATTAAGAGGTTGCGTGAAAGTTTTGCTTGTGAAAAATATTTACACTTTTGTTGCATTGTTTCCGCCTAAGTTCTGTTGCCTTTTTAGTGGCAGTGAATGAATACAAAAAAGCGAACCAACGCTCACTGCAAGCATTGGTTCGCTTCTATTTCGTATGAGCCATTCGGCTCAACTGCAATTACAAAGATGTATTAGAGCACTTTGCCACGCCAAGTTACACCTATGTTAAGTTCCGACATCTTGTCTTGAACCACACCTGCAGGGTTGGCGTTCTTGCCAAATGAGTAGCTGTAATAGCCGTGTATTCTGACGTTCTTCTCTTTCAATGGGTAGTATTCTACACCGCCACCAACGCGGGTGAGTTCTGTTCCGTCCACTACGGCAACGTCAGCATCGGTTCCTGCGTGGTTCACTTCGTAGCTTGCCTTTGCAAAAACGTTCAGTTTTTCGGTAGGTTGGTAAGAAACTTGACCGATAACCGAGCAGTCTTTGCCGATGAAACCTTGTCCTGAAGCGGCACGGTTCCAATAGTCTAACTCTAATTGAAGGTTGTCGGCAAGATGGAATTTGTTGCCTAACGAAATGTAGTTGATGAACTTATGGGGCGCATATTCCGACATATTTACCGACCAAAAAGGTTCCCAGAAGCCGTGGCGACCATTCCACGATACGTTGTAGGCATACATTTCTGCTGCTTTTCCTGCTTTGTTTTCGTAGACTTTCTGGTATGGGCTTTGGCAAATCTGTGCCGAGAAGACATCGTTTCCGCTGTTTGTGGTGAGCTCGCCCACAAGTCCCCATTGGTAGCAAGGGAAGTTGTAGCAGAATTCTGATAGGAAATAGCAGTCGATTGGAGCGGGCAACAACTCGTAACCTGCCACCAATACAATGTATTTACCTGCTATAAGAGATACGTTCTTGTTGGGTTTATACTTCAAGTACAACCAGTCGGTAGAGTTGAAGAAGTTGTAGTCCTTGTTGATGCCGTTCAGACGATTGCGGAAGGCATACGAGAACTTCGGCGAAATGTCGCCTTTCAAGATGATATTTACAACATTTCCCTTGAATCCGCTTCCCTCTTTAATCTTCTTGCCGTCAATGTTTATGCGCTGATAGTCGGCTCTTGCCTCGACCTGCAAGCTTACAGGCTTTGTTTCTTGTGCCATTACGGTTGTCGAACTCAATAATAATAATGCGATAATGCTTTTGATTTTCATAATTAATAATGAATAAACTTTATTTCAATGTGCCTTTATACATTATAAAGAGGCGGCATATTTGTTATGCCGTCTCTTTATTTTTAGTTTCGGATACAATGTAACTTGCACCCTTTTTCTTACTTTTTAGTGTTTATGTTTTTTGTTCTTGTTCCACAAACCGCGTACTTCGCTGACGGTGTCGGTGGTGCAGAACGAATCGATTTCTTCTTTAGCAAGGAACGCCATGAAGTTAGACAACTCTTCGTTGGTTAAGATAATCTCCAACTGTACGTTCTTCTGATGGCTGAAACCACCAATAACCTCGTGCATGGTTACGCCACGGTGAAGGGTGTTGATAACATAGTCTTGAATCCGTTCGTAGTCTTTTGAAATAACAAATACACGGTTTCGCATGTTCATACCCAACATAAAGTGGTTCAAGATAAGGCCGTTCATCCATGTACCGATAAGACCGATGATAACGAGATAAGGAGGGTTGATGGCAAAAGCAGTACAGCAAATGGCACCACCTGCGAATGTTACCGATGTACCAAGGCTTACACCTGTGTACTTATTGATAATCTTTGCAAGAATATCAAGTCCACCTGTAGATGCGTTGATACTGAAAAGAATACTTTGAGAAGCACTCAGAATCAGTACGAAGCAAAGCAAGTCGAACCAAGGATTTGTTATTATACCACCAGCAACATGCTGTGTGAACATAGATTCTGACATCGGGAAGATTGTTCCAAGGAAGTCAATCATCGGACCAAGTATAAGTGCAGTGTAAACAGTCTTGGCACCAAACTCGTTTCCTATCAGAACAAACGACAATACTAACAAGATTGCGTTGATAATGAAAATAACATTACCAACCGAAATGAATGGTAAAAGCTGGGAGATTACCAGTGAAAGACCAGTAATAGAACCTACAATGAGCTTACTTGGGATAAGGAAGAAGTAGACACCGAGGGCTGCAACGAACATACCAAGGGTCATGATAATCAGTTCTACCCAAAACTTTCTTGTCTTCAGCAATCCTCCAACTTTAGAAAGACCTTGGCTAATGCCTTCAGATGAGAATGGACTGACTTTCTTAGAATCTTGATTCATAATTAAATTCGATTTAAGTTAGATTGTTTTTTATATTTTTTTTGTTTTCTCTGTTTGTATGCATTCGCCTTTCAAACCTTTATGGTTATTAAGACAAGGCTGCTCCAAATGCGGTACAAAATTACACTAATTAAATGACATAACAAATTTTTAATACTCAAAAATCACTTCTTACCTTGTAATTTTTTACTTATTCTCTACTTTTTTATCAGCAACAGGGGAGAATAAGACCATTCAAAGGCAAATTTGCTTATACTTTTATTATATAATAAGGTGTTGCTTACTTGTTGATATTTTGCTGCTTACTGCCTTGTGGCAACGGTTGTGCAGCGATGCTGTAAAAACAGAACGGAGGTGTGGCAACGTGATAAACACAGTGCTTTTAGATTATAAGTTTCATCTTTCAGAATACGTAAATATCAATCAATAATCAATGAAAAAGGTGTTTAAAATAGGTTTTTAAGGTATTGGGTAGATGTGTAAGTTATAATTTATAAGCAATCGTGTGGTTGTTTTATATCGTAATGGCGATACTTATAAGGAAGATAAAACAACACAGGGCGGCACTATGCGTGCTGCCCTGTGTTGTTTTATGTGTTTTGGAGTGCGGAGATTTATCCGTAAATGATTTTTCCGTTCTCGTCTTTATATTCGTCGCCGATACCCTTTTCGTAGGTCGTCATAGCACGAAGGCTCATACCAATGTTAGAGAAACCGCCGTCGTGGTAGAGGTTTTGCATGGTTACCTTCTTCGTTAAGTCAGAGAACATAACGATGCAGTAGTCGGCACATTCGGCTGCCGAAGCGTTACCGAGTGGCGACATACGGTTGGCGAAGTCGTATAACTTGTCCATACCCTTCACGCCTTGACCAGCTGTGGTCATCGTTGGCGATTGCGAGATGGTGTTGATACGCACGTTCTTTTCGCGACCGTAGATGTAACCGAAGCTGCGCGCAATGCTTTCCAAGAGAGCTTTGGCATCAGCCATATCGTTGTAACCGAAGAATGTACGCTGTGCAGCAATGTACGACAAAGCCAAGATAGAGCCGTACTCGTTGATAGCGTCGAGCTTCTTCGCGCTCTGAATCATCTTGTGGAACGACATAGCCGAAATATCGAGCGTCGTGCCCAGCATATTGTAGTCCAAGTCGTCGTATGTACGATGCTTGCGAACATTTGGCGACATACCGATAGAGTGCAACACGAAATCAATCTTTCCACCTAAAATCTCCACCGAACGATTGAAAACATTCTCTAAATCCTCTACACTTGTTGCATCAGCTGCAATTACTTCACAATTCAATTTCTCAGCCAATGCGCTTACAGTACCCATTCTCACGGCTACCGGAGTGTTTGAAAGTGTTATCGTTGCTCCTTCCTCTACTGCTCTTTCAGCAACTTTCCAAGCGATTGACTGCTCGTTTAAGGCACCGAAAATAATGCCTCTTTTACCTTTTAATAAGTTGTTACTCATAATTAATTATCCTTCTAAATTGGGTTCAAAGGTACTAAAAATTGTTGGAAAACTAACCTGTTTGATTGTTAAATAGGGTTTTCCCACTTCACCTTACCCTATCTGTGCGTATCACAGAACACGGCACAAAGCCTTCAAGTAGGCGTTGGCTCGGCATAAGAAAGTAGGTTAAGCACGCAATCTCATAGATATTTTCTATCAAACTCACCGATGAAACTGTGAGGCTTTTTCGGTTCGGTTTTGTAAAGATAATTCTCTTAAAAAATGATAACTGCGTTTTGACATTGCGAAAGCGGCTCTTTTGCGTTGCAAAACCTACGCTTTTACCGTGCAAAACAGCCGCTTTTGGAACGCAAAACAATAGGTTTTGTAACACATTGAATCATAGCAAGTTATACAATAGTTATGACTGCAAAAAATATTTACAGAGTTATTCTCTTCTTTTCGACTATAAAACAAGTAATCCCTACATATTCTATATAGTACCCCAACTTAGCCACGCTCTTTGTGCAACAGCTTTTCAGTATTTCAAAATAAAAATCATCATTTGTTCTTTTCTTTTCTATTCATAAACAGCTATTTATCTGACAGTTAGCTGCCATTATTGATGAAACCTATATCCGTATAGACAAAGCCGATTGGAGCGTAAGTAGATATTGCCTACCTTTGCATCAGAAAACAAAAGAATAACAAATTAAAAAGAAAAGAATATGAAGAATTTAGAATTTATCGGATTAGAAGAGAGTAAGGTAAGCAAAGTAAGAGAAGCACTTGCACAGTTGTTGGCAGATTTCCAAATCTATTATACCAACCTCCGCAACCTCCACTGGAACGTAAAAGGACACAGCTTCTTCATTATGCACGAGAAGTACGAAGAAATGTATAACAGTGCTGCTGCACACGTAGACGAAATTGCAGAGCGCATTCTGCAGTTGGGTGGCACACCCGAAAGCAAGTTCAGCGAGTACCTGAAGATAGCAACCATCAAGGAACTTGGCAAGGTTGAATGTGGCAAAGAGGCTATGGAGCATATCTTAGGCTACTTCAAGAACCTCATTGCACAAGAGCGTGCGCTCATCGCATTGGCAGGCGAAGCTAACGACGACGTTACTGCCGACCTCATGACGGGCTACATTGCAGCACAGGAAAAGACTGTTTGGATGCTCCTCGCTTTCGCTGAACACCACCACAAAGGCGACTGTGGTTGCGAAAAGAAGTAAGCAACAAGAATATACAGATTAAATTTCAAAAGGGTATGTCGTTTTTTCGACATACCTTTTTGAATTATATAAGATTAAATATTTACAGAAAAAGCGATGTAAGGTAATAACCTGCATCGCTTTCCTATTATAATTATTATCTATCTGATTACTCAAATTCAGTCCATTTTGCACCTGCTATACCAGGACCACCTTCGTGAATTTCATCTTGATTTTGTTCATTTGGACTTCCTTCTCCACCGACACTTGCACCGGCTTGAGCTCCGCTACCCGCCAAAACGGTTTCACTTTCCACATATATAATACTGGTCTGTGTAGCAATATAGCTTTTCTTCATTTTAAATAAAAGTTTTATCATTTATTGTTTTACAAATTTCTTACCATTAATAATATAGATACCTTTAGGAAGTTTATCCATATTCTGGACGCTGTAATTTATCAATTGTCCATTGATATTATATATCCTATTGTCCTTAAGCACATCGGCAACCACTGATATTGTACCTATTTTGGTAGGAGTATCTGCTTCGTTGTCAGCATATTCAATAGCAACCTTAGCCTTTACTCCATCGTCTTTGTTAAGAAGAATGCAAGCTGCATACTTCGACCACTTCGTACCAGCAGTTGTTTTTGTTTTATAAAAGTTGTTTTTATACTTACTTTCATCGTCGCCAGAGTAATAATAATAAGAGTGTTCTACCAGTTACTTATTATCATCATAATTGCCTATGAACGTATAAGTAACACCATCAGCTTCAAAGGAAACCTTCTTTAATAAGTCTGCCTTTTCGTTTTCTTTTGCTTTCTTTATATCAACACCTGTAATAGTGCACAGTACGCCTTTCCTATCACCAGTATGAAATCCTGGGTGAATCATATAAGGGTGGTGAGCTTTCGTACTTCCTTCTACCACTTTTTTAAATTCTAACTTAATGGTTTTATTATTCTTCTTGTCTTTGGCAACTTTAACACCAGAGAACTCAACAACTTCAACAGTAGCACCGTATGCACTTTCCAATTGCTCACGAGTCATTTCGAATGGAAAACACATCGTATACCACTTATCGCCTTTCATATCTTCCCAGCTTTCTTCTTTTACTTCGCCCCCAATAAGCATAAAGTCTTGCCAGCCTTTATACTCGGGATAGGTATTTGAATTGTTACCATTGTTGTATCTTCCGTCTTCTATTTTTGCCCATTTGTGTCCATATTCACCTGTTGTGTATTGACGATTATATCCGGAAGTTCCTAATTTTCTTGCATCTTCATTAACATATTTTTCATAAGCGGCTTTTGGATAATGAAATACAGTACGTGTTTTCATTTTCGTTTCATCGTAAGGGTGGTAATCTTTTCTTGTTACTTTTTCTCCAGTTCCTGCACCATTGTACGTGTACCATTGAGTATTAACAGGCTCAAATCCTTGTTCGGCACATTTTGTTTCTGTACCAAGAACATATACATCTGAAAGATTGTAATTCTGTTGGAAAGCAGTTTTCTCTATAAGTTCAACATTAGCAGGAATTGTTATTGTTTTTAATTCATAACATAACCCAAATGCTTGTTTGCGAATATACCTAAGTGAATTTGGCAAACGAATAGTCTTTATTGCCGAACCATGAAAAGCACCTTTTTTAATTTCTTCCAATCCTTCGGGTAATACTATATCTTCCAACTTAGAACAATCTTTAAATGCCTGTGCATCTATCGTTTTTGTTCCATTATAAAACTTTACATATTTTAAAGCTGTACATTGTGCAAAGCATTGAAGACCTATTGTGCCAACACCTTTTTTAAAGATTATCTTTTCTAATGTCTTTGATTGTTGAAATGCTTGAACCCCTATATTCACAACTTCATCAGGATTTTCTAAGTTATCAGGGAAAATAACTTCCTTGATACAATTATTTCGTTTACTAACCAAACATTGAGTAGGTACTTCTTTTGTAGTCTTTGGAAAAGTAAGATATTCTAACTTTGACATCATTCCCAACCATTGCAAATCAGCATCATTCATTAATTTAGCATTTTCCAAATCAAGTTTTAGAATGTTAGGAAATTGATTTTGGTAATTCCAACTACCAAACAAGAAATACGCATCTTCAGAACTTATCTGTGCTCCATTCTGCGTAACAACCACCATTTTGGTAGCATTTTTAACTGTTTCCGGCAATCCATTGTAGCCATCTTTTAAATCTCCTGTTCGCTGTAATGTAAGTGTAACAGTGCCATCAGCAGCTGTAGAATGCTTAAGCTCTGCCTTAGCATTACCGAGTATTAGCAAGCTAATACATAAAAATAAAATTTTCTTCATATATAAATTATTTCTGTATATCTTATTTAATTATAATTCAGTAAGTAAAATATCAAAACAAGCCATCCCCTTTAATTTTTTTACAAAGGTAATACTATTTATTTTTACCCCCTCCGTTAATATTTATTAACTTTAATATTCGTTTATTTAACACAAAAACATGCTTTAAATGGGGGCTATATTTTATAAAAACAAGATAAAGAGTTCGATTTTGCAATCTCCCATAGCATGAATTCGATATACTCCCTGTGCAATGAGCCTGCTTTTGGCAATGATTTCAATGTTCATAGACGGTTTCTTGGGCAATAGTTTATAAGCTATCAAATTTGTTGCAAAATTGTTAAAGAAACGATAAATACCCTTTATACTCTCACGCTGTTGCCTCTCTATTCCTCGTTTTATAGAGAGAAAACAGACAACAAAAATGTAAACATTCTTCAAAAGCATATCTATTGACTAATTTGCTTGTTATCAACGCATTACAAAACCTATTGTTTTGCGTTCCAAAAGCGTAGGTTTTGCACGGTAAAAGCGTAGGTTTTACATTGCAAAACCTACGCTTTCGCAATGCCAAAGTGCAGTTATCACTTTTTAAGAGAATTATCTTTACAAAGTTAAACGGAAAGGCTTTCACTGTTTCATTAGAGAACTTGCTTAGAAAACATCTGTGAGATAGCTTGCTTAACCTGCTTTCTTATGCCGAACTCACATTATATTAATGTGAAAAAAAATAATCGTTTACGGCATAATTTCCTTTAAAGGAATCATCACGAAGTCGCGTTCTTCCATTAAAGGGTGTGGCACCTTGAGGTCGGGTTCACTGATTTTAAGGTCGTCAATCATCAGAATGTCAATATCAATGATGCGGTCTTGATACTTGCGATTAACGGTCTTATGGTTACGTCCCATTTCTTTTTCAATGGCTTGCGTGGTTTCTAACAGCTGATGGGGTGCGTGCTGCGTATTTACACATAGGCAAGCATTGAGGAAATTATTAGGACTTTCAAAGCCCCAAGGCTCGGTTTCGAGGAACGACGACTGCCGAACCACCTCTCCTACTCTGTTCTGAATAAGGGAAATAGCTTCGTTTAAGATAGCCTTACGGTTGCCAAGGTTAGAGCCTAACCCAAGATACACAGTGTGTTGCATCTTTGTTTATCTGTTTCAAAATCCTTCAAATACAGAACTAATCGTTCAAGATGAGCAGTGCATCGCCGAAGCAACCGAACTTATAACCCGCCTTGACAGCCTTGTCGTAAGCCTCCATAATAAGGTCGTATCCACCAAATGCCGCTGTTTCCATCAACAAAGTAGAATATGGGTGATAGAAATTAACGAGCATAGAGTCAGCCAAGCCGAAGTCGTAAGGTGGGAAGATGAACTTGTTTGTCCAACCATCGTATTCTTTCAGCATACCGTCTGTGCCTACAGCGGTTTCGGTTGCCTTCACAACACTTGCACCAACGGCACACACACGATGGTTTGCAGCTTTCGTTTCGTTCACGATTTTGCAAGCCTCAGCAGAGATATGCATTTCCTCTGAATCCATTTTGTGCTTCGTAAGGTCTTCCACTTCAATGTCGTGGAAGTTGCCCAAACCGCAATGCAAGGTGATATAAGCAGTCTGAATGCCTTTTATCTCCATCATCTTCATAAGATGTTCGGAGAAGTGGAGGTTTGTTCCAGGTGCAGTAACCGCTCCTTCGTGCTTTGCAAACACCGTCTGGAAGTTCTCCAAATCGTCAGCGTCGGCGTGCGCAAAGTCCTCGTCGGCACCTTTCGGACGGTTGTCTATGATGTAGCGGGGCAGCGGTGCCTCACCTAAAGCATAGAGTTCGCGCTTGAATTCTTCGTGCGAACAATCGTAAAGGAAGCGAAGTGTACGTCCACGCGACGTGGTATTGTCAATCACTTCGGCAACCATAGAGCCCGATTCGTCGAAGAAGAGTTTGTTGCCGATACGTATTTTGCGGGCAGGTTCTACCAAAACGTCCCACAAACGCATTTCTTGGTTCAGCTCTCGCAGCAAGAACACCTCAATTTTAGCATCGGTCTTTTCCTTCGTACCATAAAGACGAGCGGGGAAAACCTTCGTGTCGTTGAATATAAAGGTATCGCCTTCATCAAAATAATTCACTACATCTTTAAAGCGGATATAGTCTTCTTCCTTAGGCTCACCTTTTATTTTCTTGTTGTTATACATATCAATCGTTCCCGATTTCTTATGCACAACCATCAAACGGGCTTCGTCTCTACGTGTTACTTTGAATACTTGACTTGTTCCGTCGGCACGGTTCAACACACGTTCTGACGAATGTGGATACAAAGCTACCTGCTCGTTGGGCAAGTTGAATTTAAATTGCGAAAGCTTCATTTATCTGTAATTTCTATGTTCTGTTCGTTCAACCATTCTTGGAAATGGTCGTAATTTATACATTTTTCTACTCTTATATCGCCTACCTGGGTGCGTCGAAGCGCAACAAGATAGGCACCGCTATTGATAGCGCGCCCTAAATCGCGTGCCAATGCGCGTATGTAGGTTCCCTTGCCACAAACAACTCGGAGTGTGAGCTGCATCTTCTCGGCATCGAAACAGGTAATTTCTATTTCGTCTATCCTTATTTTCTTAGGTTTCAGAACGACGTCCTCGCCGTTTCTACGATAGTCGAAAGCACGTTGTCCATTCACTTTTACAGCACTGTAAGTAGGCGGAACCTGCTCAATATCGCCGATAAACTGCTGCAATGCCGTTTCTATCAGCTCTCTCGTGATATGTTCTGTGGGGAAAGTTTCGTTTTCCTCGTGCTCCATATCGTAGCTTGGTGTGGTCGCTCCCAACTGCATTGTGGCAACATACTCCTTTGTATGCGTCTGCAAAGTTTCTATCTGCTTGGTCATTTTGCCTGTTGCAAGAATGAGAACACCAGTTGCCAATGGGTCGAGCGTACCTGCATGACCAATCTTTACACGTCCTCCCTGCGCCTTCGAGCAAAGATAACGCACGTGCGCCAACGCCTTGAAACTCGTTATTCCATACGGTTTGTCGATGGGTATGATAACACCTTCCTTGAAATTCATACGTTTCTGACTGAAGCGTTTAAACGTTAATCGACCATATTCAGCGACATTCCAGAAAGCAACATCGCCAAAAGGATAACACCAACGATGATGCGATACCAACCAAAGGCTTTAAAACCATACTTTGTAAGGAAGCTTACAAACCACTTCATAGCAAATATGGCAACTGCAAAAGAAACCACACAGCCTACACCTAATAAGAAAAGGTTGTCGCTTGTAGCCCATTTCACATCTCCCTTCATCATGTCGTACACATCAAGAATGGTTGCGCCAGCCATCGTCGGTACGGCAAGGAAGAACGAAAACTCTGCTGCTTTCTTGCGCGTAAGCTTGTTTGCCATACCACCAACAATGGTAGACATAGAACGGCTCATACCGGGAATGACCGAAAGACATTGGAACAATCCTATGAGAAACGCACGCTTAGGCGTTACTTCGTTCTCTTCTCTGCTCTTATTGAAGATGTTATCGCAGAAAAGCATAAAGATACCACCCAGTACAAGCGTTATGGCTACCACCCAAATAGAGTCCAACAACCAATCGAGCAAGCCGCTTTTCTTGGCTGCCAAGCCTACAACAACAGCTGGCAACACACCAATGATAAGCAGTCCGTACAGTTTCCACATTTCAGGCTTGAAGGAAAAGAACTTCTTCCAATACAGACAAACAACCGAAAGAATAGCTCCAAACTGTATGATGAACGTAAAAGCGTGAACAAACGGATTGCCCTGCTGCACGCCCAACAGGTGTTGGGTTATTATCATATGGCCTGTCGAAGACACAGGCAGGAACTCTGTCAAGCCTTCAACAATGGCAATAATAATCGTTTGAATTAAGTCCATTATGCTTCGGTGTCGTCTTTATGTTTCGGCTGGTACATAATGGCACCAATAATAGAGATGAAACCAATGAATGTAACTACGGGAGCAACTTTTATCTTCATAGCACTGAAGATTTCAGGATTATACTGCGTCTCGGTAGAACTGCCACCGCTCATCAATATAAAGCCCAACACTACAATGGCAACACTGATAGCCAACAAGATGAAATTGATTTTGCTAAATGCTAAATTCTTCTTATCCATTTCATTATAAATTATGAAATGCCACCCACCTGCTTGTCGGCAACATTTCCAAGAATATCCTTTGTTTTAGATTTTATACAGCGAACTTGCTTTCATTCGCAAGAACTTGTTCACCGAAAGCCACGAGCAGAAGAAAGTGATGAGAATGCCGAATGCCAACATAATAACGGCAGTAACCACCATAACATTCAAATCCAGCACCACAGCTATCTCCGGGTCGTAAGTATATAATAGGTACATACCCAACCCAAGCACGGCTATCGCTATCAAGGCAGATACAAAACCTTGCAAAACGGCTGTGCGCAGGAACGGCATTCGTATGAAGTTCCACGATGCACCCACAAGTTTCATCGTGTGAATGGTGAAGCGGCGGGCATACATACTCAAACGTATCGTATTGTTAATGAGCGAGAACGACACCACCGTAAGCAAGGCTGCGATAATCAGCAGTACAATACTAATCTTGCCCAACGTTCGGTTCACGCTTTCCACCAAGTCTTGTCGGTAGGTAATATCGCTGACACCCTTGAACTTCTTCAGTTGTCCTGCAATGGCTTTAATAGAGTCGTTGTTGGCATAATTAGCCTTCAACTTCACCTCAATTTCTGCCGTAAATGGGTTTTCGCCTGCAAATTCGGCAGGATTGGCTCCCAATTCGCGTGTGCCTTCTTTCAAGGCTTCTTCCTTGGAAACGAAGTTCAGATTACTGATATAGTGCAATTGGTCTACCTGCGCACACAGCGTTGCACATTCTTCGTTGCTCATATCGGGTTGAAGAATCATCGTTACCGTCAAATTCTCTTTCACGAATTGGCTGAGGTTGCGGCTCGTAAACACCGTTAAAACCACCATTCCGATAAGGATAAGCACCATTGCCGTGCTTATGCAGAGCGTTACTACTTGCAAGCTGTGAGGCTTCTCAATCTTTTTATGTCTTTTCGCCATCTGTTATAAATTTGGGGATAATACACCAAAGTTGATGCAAAGATACTGTAAAATAAGGTAATGGCAAAAGAATTTATATTTTATTTACACACGTAACAAAAATTCCGATATTGCCCCTTCGCTTTCCAAGCAAAAAGACACAACCTTACCGACCGAACAAGACGAAACAAAACGGCTTCTTTAGCGCATATTCTTTATTTGCAAACAAACCTTAAATCGGCGGTCAAATTGTTAATTTCCCAAGCCTCAACTCCGAAATTACGGGCACTTTTCTGCACCACGGCAAAAGTTTTTGCAAATTCTCGCTCTTTTCACGTGCTACTTTAAGCCGCTGAGAAACAACCTGTTGCACGCTTATTGGGTAGTACTGTGCAACAGATACAGCTTGTTTATGCTGCAAAACAAGGGTTTTTCGCCCTATTTTGCACTCAATTTCAGCATAAATATAGCTCAAATAGCTTGCAAAAGCAGCTGTTTTGCATTGCAAAAGTGCCGCTTTTGGTCGGTAAGAGCTACGCTTTCGCAAAGTAAAATAATCTATTTTACAAATTCATACCTTTTTTATCGCTTTCTTTTTCTCTATTTCACCCTTTCCAGTTATGTTAAATTTATTACGCCATTTACTGGATTTCAGAACAATAAATACGAACTGCCAAAAACGCAAATACTCCGCTTTTGAATCCAGAAACTATCTATTCTGCGATGTTAAGAAACATTGTAAAGTGCTTTTTTTTAATACATTACGGTTTAATAGTAAATTATTTGTTGTTTATTTGGCATTTTAATGAAATATAATTACTTTTGCAACTAACAACTAACGCAACTTATAAGATGAGGAAAAATATCCAAACAACTCTACTACTATTGTTTTTCTTTACATCATTAGATATGATGGCGCAAAGTATTAAAGGAAAAGTTGTAGACGCACAAGGTGCGCCCCTTGAATTGGCGAACGTTTGTCTGCTCTCAAAAGCCGACTCTTCGTTTATTAGCGGTGCAGCAAGCAAAGCTGATGGAGTATTTACCATTGAAACAAAAAGTATTGATGGCATTTTGAGAGTTTCGTGTATGGGCTACGAAACAAAATACTCAGACTGCCATTCTGCCGATGCAGGCACCATTATATTAATGCCAAGCAGTAACGAAATGGCTGAAGTTGTGGTGAAAGGCAACAGGCGTCTTTATACAATGAATGCAGGAGGACTTACGTCTACCATACAAGGCAGTGCGTTAGCGAAACTGCCTTCACTCTCCGACGTACTCAACCAACTGCCTTTCCTTAGTGCTTCGGACAATGCAATCACCGTATTAGGGAAAGGTAAACCGCTTGTTTATCTTGACGGAAGAAAAATAACAAGTAACACAGAACTCGTAGGGTTGAAAGGCAATCAAATAAGAAATGTGCAGGTAATAATGAACCCTAGTAGCCGTTACCCGTTAAATGTGGGAGCAGTGATACGCATTACAACAATTCGTACACAAGGCGATGGTTGGTCGGGGACAATACAATGGAACGGAAAAGTAAACCATAATTTTGGTCAAAACGACTTTCTTAAGCTCAACTATCGCAAGGGGCCATTTGATATTTTCGGCTCTGTTTATTACCAAGAAAACAAATCAGACGAGGAGCAAACCAACGATGTAGCGTTTAATTATAAAGGGACAACGATTGTATCGCATAATTCAAACAAACAAAATAGCAAGGCTAGGTATCTTGTTTCGCAGGCTGGTACAAACTATGTATCACTCGATAACAGCTTTTATGCAGGACTGAAGTATATATATTCTCGAACCATAAAAATCCCGTTCAACCTTTATTCTACGCTAACATCTTCCGACTTGGAAGGCAACCATACATTTAACAGCTATTATTTTCAAAACTATTATGGTGGAAGACATAATGCAACAGCCTATCTTTTGAAGACTTTCAAGAACAAATGGGAGGTGGAAATGAATACCACTTATGCTCGTATCGACTTTACAACCGATTTGAATACCACCGAAATAGAACACAACAAAACAATAACAGTTGGTAGCAAGAGCTATCGAAAGACAGATATGTTTGCCGAAAATGTAATGTTTTCAAAGTCAATGCCTATCGGTAAGTTTACATTTGGCGAGGAATACACTTACACCAACAATACGCAAGCCTTTGAATTAGCCGACCCTGACCACACTTCTTCCTTGACATCGAATGGTAATCAGGCAAAACAAAACTCGTTGGCACTATTCAGTGAGTACAGTAAAGCGTGGAAACATTGGAGTACCAATGTTGGCTTACGGTACGAGTGGGTAGCTTTCGATTATAGATTGAATGGCGTTAAACAAGATGCACAATCGAAAAAGTACGGCAACTTATTGCCAACGCTTTCTTTAAACTATTCTAAGAGCAGTTTCGGAACTACTTTATCGCTCCGCTCCATCATTGCACGTCCGTCGTATATGCAGTTAAGAGCCAGCCGAGCTTATAACAATCGCTATGCCTATGAGGGTGGAAATCCGTCCTTGCAGCCTGCAAATATCTACGACTTGGGGTTACTTCTGCGCTATAAAGACTTGGTCTTGAGTTCAAATTACATTATTTATAAAAACGCAATATCGTTTTACGAAGAAGTATTAGAAGACAAACCGATTCGATTAAATTCATTTATAAACATTGATTACCAAAGTTTCAATCTTATGGCATCTTATGCTCCAACATTCGGAATATGGAAACCGTCGGTAACATTACAGGCTTATTTCCAACAGCTTGAATACAATAGTATGAAGTATACAAAACCAATAGCAAAGTATTCTTTCAAGAATTTATTTTCATTTCCAAAGTCTTACACTGCCACATTGAACTTTTCGGGATATACAGCAGGCAACGACGGACTGCTTTACTATAAACAGAACTTCACGACATCAGCATCATTAATCAAGAGTTTCCCTTTCGGCTTGATGGTGGCATTAAGTATAGAGGACATATTCCACACCTCGCGAGAACGTTGGACAGTGAAAACACCAGATATTGAAGCTACCAAATGGTTGAAAGGCGATACACAATCTTTCACCCTAACCCTTCGTTACAGTTTCAATACAGCACGCAGCAAGTATAAAGGAAAGGGTGCAGGAAATAGCGAAATCAACCGTTTGTAGGAATAAAAAGGAAAGAAAAACACTGTATTGGCAGTTCTATGCAATTCCGAAAGAAATGTTTCTTTCGGAATTAAATATGCTTTGATTTGTGCAAATACTAAGCTAAAAATGTGTATAAACTATCTGTTCTGCAACGTTAAAAGACTTTGTACGATGTCTTTTTATATAGACAAAGCTAATATTACAGAGGAAAGGAATATTATTTTGAATTAAATGAGAGAAAATTGATTATTATTATTATCTTTGCAAAAACGTATCTTTATGCCTCAAGAAAATAACATTGTTTTCACTACACTCGATAAGACTAAATGGTTAGAGTTAATTGTAAACTCTTACCAGAAATATAATGCTGTAGGAAATAATGTCTCTGTTTACATTTCATTTTCAGATTCAATATCTGTAAAAGGATTGACACCAATGCATTTAGTAACCTTAGCATGCCTGATTCAGTTCCTTTCCGACCAAGGTTGGGAAGCTTTTTTATCACATAATAATCAAGCCGTTGATGATTATATTTACAATGACCTACGATTTTCGGAATATTGGTTAGGGCAAAAGAATCATGTTGATGCCAATCAATCCACTCATGTCTTTAATTTATGGAGGATTAAAGACCAAGAAAAAGACTTATATGCAAAGAATGTAGAAGCATATTTCAAGAATACTTACTTTAAGAATAAAGATTTAAGTGCTATCAATTTAAGTTTAACAGAGGCTTTTTATAATGTGTTTGACCATGCCTCTGCAAATGATAACGCATTTTCGTTAATCATGTACGATGAGGATAAGCATGTCTTACATGCTGCAATAGCCGATTTTGGAATTGGAATTGTCGAGTCAGTGAAGAATTATATCCCATCTATTAGCTGTGATAAAGAAGCTTTGCTAAAAGCTGCTGAGAATAATTTCACCGTCAAGTCGACTGACAGAAATAAAGGCAAAGGACTTGATAATATACTCTCGTGTGCAGATATTGGAAGGTTATGTAGTGGAAAAGCTTTGTTAGTGGATATAAAAGGCGAAAGAAAGGTCTACGATATTAACTTTAATTTTCCAGGTACATTAATCTATTTTGAGGTAGATCTTTCTCAAATGGAAGACGAAGAAGTTCTTGATTCGTTTGAATTTTAGATGTTTAATAAAATTAAGACTGTTATGTGTACAATAAATATAAAAGAAGTTTTAGATTCTCAGAATAGTTTACCAGACGCTGGTAAAATCCTTTATAATACAATTGTTGATGCAATTGCATCTGATGATAAGGTTGTTGCAAATATGGAAGGGGTCAGTTCTTTACCTTCTGTATTCTTAAATGTGTCTATTGGAAAGATTATTGATGAATATGATATGGAAACTTTAAAAAGCCATATTATGTTCTCTAAAATAACAAGACACCAAGCTGATAGATTAAAAGATTACTTGTTACGTTATGACCAAAATCCAGAGAGTGTATCAGAGTTAAAATAAAGTATTCCTCAAAATTACAGATTGTAACAGCTATGCATAAAAGAGCCCTATCAAACTCTGTATTAGAGTTCTGGCAGGGCTCTTTCCTTACCTTCTAAGGTATCAAGTTTCAGACAAAAAGTTCTTCTCAAACAAAATAAAATATTGATACTACCTTTGTCAAATTGTGAAAACAACGCTAATAATTAAATATGCTTTGGTTTGTGCAAATACTAAGGTAAAAATGTGTAACTTTGCATTATCAAATAGTTAAATACAGTATGCGAGACTTGACTGATGCCGAATTGGCAAAGCTGATAGACAAGGATATATTTCATAAAATCTCTGATGCAGCCGACAAACTCGGCTTGGAATGTTACGTTGTGGGCGGTTATGTCCGCGACTTATTTCTTGAACGCCCCTCTAACGACATTGATGTCGTTGTAGTGGGGAGCGGTATCAGCGTTGCCAACGAACTGAAAAAAACAATTGGAAAGCGGGCGCATATATCAGTTTTCCACAACTTTGGCACAGCACAAGTGAAATTTAGTGGTATGGAAGTGGAGTTTGTCGGTGCACGCAAGGAGAGCTACAGCCACGACAGCCGTAAGCCTATCGTGGAAGACGGCACGCTGGAAGACGACCAAAACCGACGCGACTTTACCATAAATGCAATGGCAGTGTGCTTGAACAAGAGCCGTTTTGGCGAATTGGTAGACCCATTTGGCGGTGTAGACGACCTTTGGGACGGCATTATCCGCACTCCGTTGGACCCTGACATTACTTTTTCGGACGACCCTCTGCGTATGATGCGTTGTGTAAGATTTGCCACACAGCTGAACTTTTTCATCGAAGACGAAACCTTCGAGGCATTGGAACGCAATGCCGACCGCATAAAAATTGTGAGCGGAGAGCGTATTGCCGACGAGTTGAACAAGATAATGGCAACACGTACGCCGAGCAAAGGCTTTATAGACTTGTATCGCTGCGGGCTGCTCCAGATTATCTTGCCCGAGCTTGTAGCAATGGACGTGGTGGAAACACGCAACGGCAGGGCGCACAAAAACAACTTCTTCCACACATTAGAGGTACTCGACAACATATCAAAGGCAACCGACAACATTTGGTTGCGGTGGGCTGCACTGTTCCACGATATAGGAAAACCGAAAAGCAAGCGTTGGGACCCTGTTGCAGGTTGGACCTTCCACAGCCATAATATAATAGGTGCAAAGATGATTGCATCTATCTTTAAACGTCTGAAATTCCCAATGGACGCCAAGATGAAATATGTGCGCAAGTTGGTAGACCTGCACATGCGCCCTATCATCATAGCCGACGAGGAAGTTACAGACTCTGCTGTTCGTCGCCTGATGAACGATGCTGGCGACGATATTGACGACCTGATGACGCTTTGCGAAGCTGATATAACAAGCAAGAATGCTGCACGCAAGCAACGTTTCTTAGACAATTTCAAGACCGTTCGTGAAAAATTGGACGACCTTAAAGAGCGCGATTACAAACGATTGCTGCAACCGTGCATCGATGGCGACGAAATTATGGCACTGTTCAACCTAAAGCCCAGCCGCGAAGTAGGCGAATTAAAGAAAGCTTTGAAAGAAGCTGTCTTAGACAATCGTGTACCCAACGAGCGTGAGCCGCTTATGGCATTATTGAAGGAAAAGGCAACGGAAATGGGCTTGATGTAAAGCGTTTTGCTTGTAATCTGAAACATTCAAAGAACGCTGTATACCAGTATTTTATATGCTTTCGGTATAGGTTATGAAGGAACGAGTTGCTCTTGACCTATCAAAATGTTTGTAATTATTGTTAAATATTACAGCCATATAAGGTTACAATTGAAGAAAAAGCGTTACCTTTGCGATGAGAAAACTCATTTTTTTGCTTGGGTTTTTAAAGAAATAGTATTTAAAGAGAAATACCAACAAGCTAAAGAATAAGTAAAAAAGATTATAAAATACAGACAGAAGTATGATTAAAAGCAAGTTTTTACTGTTGGCAGCATTAGCCATTACAGTGCTTTCAAGTTGTGGAGGAGGCAAACGCGAGTTGCCCAAGAACAACGAGTATCCCGTGATTACGATTAGTGCAGCGAATGCACAGATGAAAACCACCTATCCAGCCACTATTAAAGGTATTCAGGACGTGGAAGTTCGCCCAAAGGTAAGCGGTTTCATTACAAAACTTTATGTACACGAAGGCGAGGCTGTTCGTGCAGGGCAGGTTTTGTTTGTTGTTGACAATGCCGTGTATCAGTCGGCAGTTCGCCAAGCTGAGGCTACAGTGGCATCAGCGCAAAGTGGCATTAGTCGTGCGCAAGCAAGCGTAGTGCAAGCTGCAGCTGCTTTAAATTCGGCACAGGCACAAGCTGCTACGGCACAGCTGACCTACAACAACAGCAAGAACCTATATAGTAATAAGGTGATTGGCGACTACGAGATGCAAGCTGCAAAGAATACTTACGAAACAGCACAGGCAGCTGTAAGTCAGGCACGAAGCGGCGTTCAGGCTGCAAATTCAGGTATAAAACAAGCCGAAGCAGCGTTGAAACAAGCACAAGCAGGCTTGGCAACGGCAAAAGAAAATCTAAGTTTCTGCTATGTAAAGAGTCCTGCCAACGGTTTTGTAGGTAGCCTTCCTTATAAAGAAGGTGCACTGGTAAGCCCATCTTCGCCAATGCCTGTAACAACCATTAGTAATATCTCGACAATGGAAGTTTACTTCTCGATGACCGAAGCCGACGTTCTTGCCCTCTCGCGCAACAACCGTGGCTTGGGCAACGCTATCAATAAGTTCCCGAAAGTAAGTCTCCAGTTGGTTGATGGTTCTATTTACAACCACGAGGGAACAATTGTCAAGACCAGCGGAATGATTGATGCGACAACTGGAACCATAAGCGTTATCGCTCGTTTCCCTAATCCAGAACACTTGTTGAAGAGCGGCGGCAGCGGAAAAGTTGTGATTGCGAAGAACGACAACAACGCTTTGATGATTCCTCAAGATGCCACTGTTCAGGTTCAAGACAAGATTTTTGTTTACAAGGTAGATGCCAACGGCACGGTACATTACTCTGAAATCAAGGTCGATCCACAGAACGACGGAGTGAACTACGTAGTTACTTCAGGATTGAAGATTGGCGAAAGAATCGTTTCCAAGGGTTTAGCAACCTTGCAAGACGGTATGGAAATAAAGCCTTTAACCCCTGCTCAATATGAAGAAGCATTGAAGAAAGCTGCCCAGCTTGGCGAAAATCAAAGTTCGGCAAGTGGCTTCTTAAAGGCAATGAAAGGCAACGACGATAAGAAATAGACCGTAAAACAAAAGAATTATGACATTTACTAATTTTATAAAGCGTCCTGTACTTTCAACGGTAGTATCAGTTTTCTTCGTGCTATTGGGTACGATTGGATTGATTTCGCTGCCAATTGAACAGTATCCAGATATTGCGCCACCAACCATTTCGGTAATGGCAAACTATCAAGGAGCTGACGCACAAACCGTATTGAACTCCGTTGTTACTCCATTGGAAGAGAGTATAAACGGTGTTGAGAATATGACTTATATACAATCAACAGCTACCAATGCTGGTCTTGCAATGATTACGGTTTACTTCAAGCAAGGTTCCGACCCTAATATGGCATCAGTGAACGTGCAGAACCGTGTGTCGCAGGCACAAGCCTTGCTACCAGCAGAAGTTACGCGTGCAGGTGTAACCGTGTCGAAACGCCAGAACTCGAACGTTGTGATGTATACATTGACAACCGACGATGGTCGTTACGACGACGAATTCCTCACAAACTACAACGCTATCAACATTATACCGTTGCTGAAACGTATCAATGGTGTAGGCGATGTGCAGAATCCGGGTATGAAAACCTACTCTATGCGTATATGGTTGAAGCCCGAAAAGATGAAGCAATATGGTCTTGTACCAAGCGATATTTCAGGTGCATTGGCTGAACAGAACATCGAAGCGGCTCCGGGTTCGTTCGGTGAGCAGAGCAATACGAAGTACGAATACACGATGCGATATAAGGGACGCCTCAAGACCGAAAAGGAATATGGCGACATTATCATATCAGCAAACAACAACGGACAGACCCTTCATCTTCGTGATGTAGCCGATGTGAAACTCGGTGGATTGATGTATTCTATATCAATGCTGAACAATGAAAAGCCAGCGGTAGTCGGAATGGTTCAGCAAATTGCAGGTTCGAATGCCACACAGATAGCAAAAGACGTGAAGGCAGCACTTGCAGAAGCACAGAAAACAATGCCTCCAGGAATGAAAGTAGTAATACAGCAAGATGTAACAGACTTCTTGTTTGCCTCTATGGAAGAAGTTATCTTCACGCTCTTCCTGACTTTGGCGTTGGTATTCCTTGTAGTTTATGTATTCTTGCAAGACTTCCGTTCTACATTAATACCGATGATTGCCGTGCCAGTGGCTTTAATTGGTTCTTTCTTCTTCCTATGGATGTTCGGTTTCTCTATCAACTTGCTGACGCTTTCAGCCCTCTTGCTGGCGATTGCAATTGTGGTGGACGACGCCATTGTGGTGGTCGAAGCTGTCCATGCGAAGCTCGATTTGGGCTATAAGAGTTCGCTAACGGCAGCTATTGATGCGATGAACGAAATCTCAGGAGCCATCATTTCCATTACATTGGTAATGGCAGCCGTGTTCGTTCCTGTATCTTTCATGAGCGGAACATCAGGTACATTCTATCGTGAGTTTGGTGTTACGATGGCAGTGTCTATCATTATATCTGCAGTGAATGCCTTGACACTTTCTCCAGCCTTGTGTGCTGTCTTCTTAAAACCTCACAACGAGGAAGAAAAAAAGAAGTTAAGCCGCATCGACCGTTTCCATCTTGCATTCAATACACAGTACGAAAAGATTAATACGAAGTACAAAAAGTCGGTTGAGAAGATTATCAACAACCGCCTCGTAACAGGTGTTTCTGTTGTTTTAGGTATCGTGGCATTGGTTATTACAATGGCAACCACAAAGACTGGACTTGTCCCTGACGAAGACACGGGTGTACTTTTTGCTACCGTTTCTTTGGAACCGGGTATGTCGCAGACTGAAACGCGTAAGGTAACGGAGCATATTGATAAGATGTTTAAAAGCAATCCATACATTGAAACCCGTGCCCAAATCATTGGTTTCAACTTCATTGCCGGTCAAGGTTCAGACCAAGCGACCTTCATTCTCAAGCTAAAACCATTTGAAGAAAGAAAGTATGGCTTGTTCGACCGCATTAAAGCGGTATTCGATGGTGCGGGTATTGCAGGCTTATTCATCGACCCGACATCTTCTAATATGATATTGGGTATGATTTACAAGCAGACATCAAGTATCAAGGGAGCACGTATATTGGCATTCGGACCACCCATGGTGCCTGGCTTTACGATGGCGAACGGTCTGTCTATCTCAATGCAAGACCGTACTGGTGGCGACTTGAACAAGTTCTTCAACATTACACAAGACTATCTGAAAGCACTGGGTGAGCGTCCTGAAATCAGCAAGGCTATGACTTCGTACAACCCTAAATACCCTCAGTACTTGGTAGATATAGACGTGGCAAAGGCTAAACAGGCTGGTACTTCACCTGCTGCTATCCTCTCTGTATTGCAAGGTTACTATGGCGGTATGTACTCATCGAACTTCAATGCTTACGGTAAGCTGTACCGTGTAGTAATTCAAGGAACTGTGGAAAGCCGCTTCAGCGAAAGTGGACTGAACAATGTGTATGTCAGAACCAAAGGTGGTATGGCACCCGTGGGCGAGTTCTGCACACTGAAACGTGTGTACGGTCCTTCTAACATTGCCCGTTTCAACCTGTTTACAGCCATTAACGTGAACGTGCAAGCTGCTGACGGATACTCATCGGGCGATGCCATTAAAGCCGTAGAAGAGGTTGCTGCCGAGAAACTTCCTGCAGGATATACTTACGAATTCTCTGGTCTGACACGTTCAGAGCAAGAATCTTCCAACTCAACAGCCATTATTTTCGTTCTATGTCTTGTCTTTGTGTACCTTATTCTAAGTGCGCAATACGAAAGCTATATCCTTCCGTTGGCGGTTATTCTGTCTATCCCATTCGGTTTGGCGGGTGCTTTCCTCTTCACGATGATATTCGGACACAACAACGACATCTATATGCAGATTTCGCTTATTATGCTGATTGGTCTGCTGGCAAAGAACGCCATCTTGATTGTAGAGTTCGCATTGGAACGCCGCCGTACAGGTATGGCGATTAAATATGCTGCCATTCTTGGTGCCGGTGCGCGTTTGCGCCCTATCCTTATGACCTCTCTTGCAATGGTTATCGGTCTGTTGCCATTGATGTTTGCAAGCGGTGTGGGCAAGAATGGTAACCAAACACTGGGTGCTGCTGCCGTAGGTGGTATGTTTATAGGTACGCTTTGTCAGGTGTTCATCGTTCCTTCGCTCTTCGTTATCTTTGAATACTTACAGGAAAAGTTTAAGCCTATGTCGTTCGAAGATGAGGAAAACAAACAAGTGGCAAAGGAATTGAAACCATTTCTTGGTGGTCCTGCAGAGACCTACGAGGTAGAAGAGTAAAGATTACTAACGAAGTAAGAAAGTTATGAAAATAAGAAATATAATCATTTTAGGACTTGCAACACTGTCTCTGACGGGTTGCAAGAGCCTATATGGAACATACAAACGTCCTGAAGTGAAAACCGATGGTCTTGTACGCGACCCCATCAACGACCAAACAACGTTGGAGGGAGCAAACGATTTTGGGCAACTTCCTTGGCGCGATGTGTTCACCGACCCTAATTTGCAAGCTATCATAGAGAAGACATTGACCAATAATCCCGACCTGCTCAATGCCGCACTCAACATTGACATAGCCGAACAGCAACTCGGTGCTGCCAAGTTGGCATTCCTCCCATCGTTAGCTCTTGCACCGCAAGGTACAATCACACACTTCGGTTCGCACGTCGAAGCCACCAAGTCGTACACATTGCCCATAGCTTCGAGTTGGGAAATAGACCTCTTCGGCAATCTCCGCAATGCGAAGAAAGCGGCTCAGATGGCTATGATTCAGATGCAGGACTACAAGGTAGCAGTGCAAACAAAACTTATTTGCAACGTTGCCAACTTGTATTACACTTTGCTGATGCTCGACCGTCAGAAACAAATCATAACCGATATGGCAGCCCTTACAAAGAACACGTGGGATATAATGCAACTGCAGATGGACTATGGCAGAGCACGTGCAACAAGCGTACAGAGTGCGCAGTCGGCTTATTACGGCGTTCAAGCACGTGCTACCGACATAAAGAAACAGACGCGCGAGGTTGAAAACTCGCTGAGTCTGCTTATGGGTGAGCCTGTGCACAGCATTGCACGAGGCACGTTAGACAACCAGAAACTGCCTTCAAACTTCTCTGGTGGCATAGGTGTTGAAATTCTAAGCAACCGTGCCGACGTACACGCAAACGAGATGGCGTTGGCCAAATGCTTCTATAATGTCAATCAAGCGCGTGCCCGCTTCTACCCTTCTCTAAGCATTACGGCTTCGGGCGGTTGGAGCAACGGCAACGGAATGGTAAACCCTGCGAAGTTGCTTTTCAATGCTATCGGCAAACTAACGCAGCCTATTTTCATGCAAGGAAAGCTTAGAGCAGGACTTCGTGTGGCTGAAGACCAATACAAGATAGCATACAACAAATGGCAAAACAGTGTCCTGACTGCTGGCTCGGAGGTAAGTAACGCATTGGTGGCATACAATGCTGCCGAAGAGAAAGACGTACTTTACACAAAGCAGATAGAAATATTGAAGAAGAATGTAGAGCAAACACAGATGCTGTACAACCAAAGTTCAAGTTCTTACCTTGAAGTTATTACTGCACAACAGAACTTGCTGAATGCAGAAATATCTCAGGTTCAAGACCAGTTCTCTAAGTTACAAGCCATCGTAAACCTTTACTATGCGCTTGGTGGTGGGTCAAAATAAGTTTTCTTAAAACACATTTATAAGTATGAGTAGTGAGATTAGTCCAAAAGCCGAGGTTTCTCCGAAAGCGAAGATAGGCGACGGCTGCAAAATATTTCCATTCGTTTACATCGAAGACGATGTAGTAATTGGCGACAACTGTATCGTGTTTCCATTCGTCAGCATTCTGAATGGCAGCCGAATAGGCAACGGAAACAAGATACACCAATGCAGCGTTATTGGTGCATTGCCACAAGATTTCAACTTCGTTGGCGAAAAAAGCGAGTGTGTTATCGGCGACAACAACATTATCAGAGAGAATGTTGTTATCAACCGTGCTACCCACCGTGGTTGCCAAACCGTCATCGGGTCGAACAACTTCCTTATGGAAGGCGTGCACATCAGCCACGACACGAAGGTGGGCGACCACTGCATATTCAGCTATGGTACGAAGATAGCAGGCGATTGCGAGATTGCCGACCACGCCATCTTCTCGTCTGGCGTCATTCAGAAGGCAAAGACACGTGTCGGAACAGCTGCCGTGGTACAAGCTGGCACAACGTTTGCGCGCGACATTCCACCTTATATTATAGCAGGTGGCAGTCCTGTGGCTTACGAAGGTGTAAATACCACGATTTGCAGAGAGATGAAAATAGACGAAAAGGTTATCAAGCACATCGCAAACGCCTATCGACTTGTGTTCCACGGACAAACTTCCGTGTTCGATGCCTGCATACAAGTAGACGAACAAGTGCCCGATTCGCCCGAGATTCGCAACATTGTTGAGTTTATCCGCAACACCAACGAGGGCATTATCGGTAAACTGTAACATTACAAAAACATTATATATCTAATCCTGACAAACTGCTTTCAACAAGCGTTTGTTGGGATTTTTTTGTTTCATATACAAGCAAACAAAGCCATTAAAAAAGCAATTCAGTAAAACTTCATTTCAAGAACGATTTTCTTTTTTGCTACCCAATGTAAATACCAAAATAGCTTTGGTTTTGTAAAGATAATTCTGACGAAAAACGATAATTTCGATTTGGCGTTGCGAAAGCGGCTGTTTTGCAATGCAAAAGAGCCGCTTTTACCGTGCAAAACCT
>OHBE01001055.1_pt1 | contig 26313 bp, 22 predicted proteins | sample 1577231 | NCBI WGS metagenome assembly OHBE01 (sample SAMEA3541506, study PRJEB24748) | human gut metagenome | biome: human gut; feature: human-associated habitat; material: faeces | place: China | collected 2012 | reverse complement strand
GGAGTGACCGATCACTTCCTTGAGAAAATCGTCCTCGTAAAGGCCGGCATACTTCTGTTCTTTGCTGTACTTCCTGTTCCTTCTCCTTGACATAAATTACCCCCATAGTGTAGACTTGTTTTCTTTTTTTCATGTGTCTACTCTATGGGGATTATATCAGTCCTGCTCTTATACTATTTTTATTCTTTTCTTTGATTTCTCTGTTGCTTTCGTTGTCAGAGAAGAAAAAAGCCTTATAGATAAAGGGTTTTCAAGGGGTTAGCCCGGCAACGGGGTCGGCAACGGGACAGCAACCGGGTCGGCAACACGGTCTGCCTTTCAGAACGGAAGCTCCATCTGTCGGGCTTCTTCCTCGGTCAGCTCACGAAAGCCGCCCGGCAAAATTGAGCCTGTTGCCGCTGGCTCGTTGCCGGAAGCAGTTCGCTCCCAACCCCGTTGTCTGCCGTACTTGGCAAAGATGCGGGGATTGGAAAACGCCGTCCAGCCCTCGATGCTGTTGTTCATGATTTCATTGATTTCCCGGATTTCCCATTGCTTCGGCTCGTCAAAGGAATGGTTCAGAGCTTCCGCATAGATCAGCTTGGAGCAAACCTGTGTGCCGCTGTAATTGTCAAGGAAGGACTGTATCAGCCCCGCCTTGGTGTCCTCCGGCATGAACTGCTTTTGCAGCACCTTCAGCTCCTTGTTCATTTTCTTGGATAAGGTCAGCCTTACAGGGAAGTTGTGATAGAAGAACATGGCTTCCGCCCACATCAGGTCGATATACGCCCTCGATGCGGCTTCATCCTCCAGAATGTGAACCTTGGCGTTCTCTGCGTGTACCATGATGGGCAGGAACCTTCGGTTGCCGCTTCGGTCAAGGGGCAGGAAGTCCATCGTATTGGAGCTGCCGCCGAACACGCATTGCCGCAGTCGGTCTGCCGGATGGGTTTCATACGGCACTTTATAGGTTTCCTTCGCCCTGCTGATAAAGGACTTAATATCCTCAATGCTCTTGGCGTTGGCGGTAGCGATCATCTCGGACATTTCGATAATCCAATGTCCCTGCATCTTGCGGTAAACATTGTCATCGTCAATCCTTTTCAGGTCATCGGAGAACCATTCGTCCCTTACCGCCAGCAGCCGGAAGAAGGTGGACTTGCCCGCGCCCTGACCGCCCACCAGACAGAGCATCACTTCAAACTTGCAGCCCGGCTTGAACACTCTGCGGATTGCTCCCAGCATGAACAGGTGCAGACATTCATAGGTGTACTCGCTGTCCTCTGCGCCGAGATACCGGGTGAGGGCATAGCGGATGCGCTCTGTACCGTCCCATTTCAAGCTGTTCAGGTAATCACGGATGGGGTGATACTTGTTGCAGTCCGCGACAATGGAAATGGCTTTTTCAATCTTCTTTTCGCTGGTCAGTCCGTACTTGTCCTCCAGATAGAGCATGAGATAATTGAAATCCGTGTCGTTCAGGGTCGCTGTGGGCTTCTCCCACCAGAGGGGCTTTACAATATCAATGCGCTCCGTCAGAATGTTGTAGCGGATAGCACCTTGCAGATAGGGGTCGTTCTGAAACACGGTCAGGCAGTTCCGTATGCTGTTTCGGATAGCTCCGTTATCGGTCAAGTCCAGACTTCCCCTGACTTCTTCCACGGTCATGCCAGGCTGTGTGTTCTGCAAATCGCCGTTCAAGTTTCATCACCTCTTTTCTTTGCTCGGCAACCAGAGCCTTCTTTTCCTCGGCTGTGCCATACAGAAGAACATCCAGCAGATATTCGATATGGCTTTCTCTTTGCAGAGCTTCCACGAACAGAGGATGCCATTCGTCCTCCGGCTGCTTTGGTGCGTATTGCTGCTTCCATGTCCTGAGATGATGGAAGTAATCGGACAGCACCCTGTAGCATCTGCTTTCTTCCTGGCGGTATCTCTGTTCCGGGGTAGGCTCTCGGATATGGGGCTTGATTCTGTGCTTCTGTCTGTTGTCGTAGCTGATACCGAAATCATCAGCCAGCTTCATAGCGGCGGCTTTGCTGGGCAGTCCGAACAGACGGGAAACAAAATCAACTGCATCTCCGTCCGCTTGGCAAGCGAAACAATGGAAACGCTTGTCCACCTTCATGCTGGGATTCTTGTCATTGTGAAACGGGCAGACTGCCATGCCGTGACGGTTGACCCGAACGCCGTACATCTCCGCCGCCTGTCGGGCGGTAACTTTACCTTTTACTGCTTCAAAAACATTCATCGCATCTTCCTTTCAGGGAACAAAAAAAGACACCCGACATTTTCACAAGGAAAACGGCAAGTGTCTTAAAGCTCCATATCCTCTTTTTTGTGCTGTGTGGGTTTGCGCTCCGGCTCCGGCTGCTGCTTCTCCTTTTCAGAATCGTGCTTCAATCTCTCGGTTACGGAGTGCTTCGGTTCGGGCTTCTTCTCAACCGCCTGCTCCGGCGCAAGGACTTTGCCGACCCAATAGCGAATATCTTTCATCGGCTTCAATTCCTCTCTGACGGCTACAAGCTGCCCGGCAAGCTCGGTATGGGAGCTTTTCAGGCCATCGTATTCTGTTTGCAGAGCATCGAGATTGACGTTCAAATCAACGCCTTGTTTTTTCAGATAACGGAACGCTTTGTTGAAGCTGTCCAGCTCGTCCCTGTGGCTTTCCGCAAAGGCGGTTTGCCTTGTTTTCCAGCCGATTTTCAGATACTTGTCATGGACTGCCTTGTGTGTCCTGCAATCGGCAACGGCTCTTTGAATGCCCGTAATGACCTGCATCCGTTTCTCGGCTTTCTTAATCTCTGCGCTGATTGTCTTGGCTTTTTCATTCACGCCTTGCAGGGCAGCGTCCAAATCCTCCAGCGTAAAAAGCTCATGTTCCTGCAAATAGTTCATGGCTTGGGAAACGGCTTTCAAATCATCGACCGTGCCTTTCTGCTGTCCGTATCTCGACCACGCGCTGCGCTCCGCCTTTCGCAGATTCAGGTAATCGCTGAGAAGTGCGGTAAGCGTGGGGGAAGTATTTTTCTTATCCGCTTCCGTTTCCGCAAAGGCGGCTTTGGTGGCTTCCAGAATCTCCGCAATCCAGCTCCGCAGATTTTTGATGGTTCTGCGGACAGCGTTCATCATGCGGTTCGCCGCTTGAATATCCCGGTTGAGATTGCCGATGTTGGTTTCAACGCCCTTGCGCTCCAAGGCGCAGACGGCGGCTCCCATATGGACTGTCGGGACAATATCAAGTCCCTGCCTTTCATATGAGCGCATATCCACTCGTTCGGGGCTTCCCGACATTTCAAGATAACGGTTCTGCACAATCTCCCAGCCGTGCCGCCATTCCTCGGCGTGGTACTGCTCGTTCCAGTCAACGGTATCCTCCTTGTGGCTTTTCCATCTGCCGGAGGGCAAGCGGATTCGTTCGCCGTTCTCGTCAATGTCGTAAACCTTGCGGCTCTTGGGCATCCACTTTCCGTTTTCGTCAATGGCTCGCATGGTCAGCATGATATGGCAGTGCGGATTGTGTCCCGGTGGGTCAGGGTCGTGTATCGCAAAGTCACAGCACATTCCTTTGGAAACAAACTGTTCCTCGCAGTATTCCCTTAGCATCTGCGGACATTTTTCAAGCGGAACTTCCCTCGGAAGGGCAAGCACGAAACGCCTTGCAAGCTGTGCGTTCCATTGCTTCTCAACTTCTTCGGCGGAGTTCCAGAGCGTTGCCCGGTCTGCATATTCCGGCGGTGCGTTTGCCGGAAGCAGGATTTCCGTGTAAACAACTTCGGGCTGTTTCCTGCGGTGGTCTTTGGATTTCTGGTCGTATTCGGAGAACAGCTTTTCTCCGGCTTGATAGGCTGCTCCGGCAACGGCAGAGCTGCCTTTGCTACGCTGAACGATGCGTATATTCAGATGGGGAACGGGCATTTTGTTGAACCTCCTTTCTCGGCGCAATAAAAAATGACCGCTGCTTTTCGGCACGGTCAAACAAAACTTGTCGGTCAGAAATGATTACTCTGAAATCGTTTCTGGACGGCAAATACACAAAGGGGTAGCTGGCTTTAGCCAGCGCAGGGGAAGTGTAGCTTCCGCTGGATGATTGGAGCGAAAGCTGCGGAAATCATCAGGCTCCCTGCAATGGGCTTTCGGCAGAACGCAATCACCTCATGGGGTCCCCGCAAAGTTGCAAAACTTTTTGGGGAGAGGAGGGGCAGCAGAATGAATGAGTTTTGCCGCTTGCGGCGAAACGAATGATATGGAGCTTGCCACGACGAGGTGTATAATTGCGCCCTTGTCTCCGTCAAGGGTTTTCTCCCTCGTCCGCTTCCTGCGTTTCTCTCCGGCTCTCAATCAGCAGATTCAGCTTCTTTTGAACCGCTTCGCTGTGGAAGATGAAGGTCAAAAGCTCCATCACGTCATCGTCTGTCAAGACGGTCGGCTTTCTCAAAAAGGTTTCCAGCATCCCGGCACGGGTGCAAAGGCGGTGCGTGCGCTCACCTCTGGTCAGGCGTTTCAATTCGCTCTGCAACCGTTTCTCCTTGTGCTTCGCTGCGGTCAGCTTCTTTTCAAGCACATACTTCTCATGCTCCAATTTTTCCAGTTCTTCCTTGCTCATGGCGTAGCTCCTTTCTCAAAAATGGGTAAAACAAAAGCGACCAACTTTTTACGGTTGATCGCCTTGGGGGGTGGTTGTTTGGTTGTTGTTTTTTCTTCGCACTTACATCGCTTGAGTTATCTTTTTGGGAATCGGCTAAAGCAGCCCTTCTTTTCGCCGGATACAGCATCGTCCTTCCGTGCCTAATCTTCAACCATTATATTGATTTCTGTATCATCCTCGGTTGCCATCACGATATAATACAGGAACCGTGAGGTTAAACCAGTGAATGCTTTTGTTTTACCGGCATCGACTTTCATTTCCTGAATTGCATTATCAGTGTCATTAGCGGAATAGAGATATGCCGTTATTTCTGCATCATTGTTGTTTGTTACAGATATTTTCGTCGTGTTGGTGTACAGAGCATCAGGTGCTATGAATATATCGCCATTCTCAACAGATCCGGACAACGTCATTGCCCCATCTGTACCTAAATCGTGATATGATTCACTCGTAAATCCATCCTCGGTGGCACCGTGGTCAGTTTTTTTCGTCATATCGGTTTCAAACGGAACATTTGTGTTCTCAGCACCTTTGTTGCATCCAAATAAGAAGCTGACACATACCAATGCCAAAACAAACACCATCAGTTTTTTCATACTAATCGCACTCCTTTTCATCCAGTTCTATCTGCCGCACAAGACATTTATCTGGTATTTTTGTTTTCATGCAAAACTACCTTACGCAATAAAAAGCCGACAGCAACTCCTATAAGATTCAAGAATAAATCATCAATATCAAAGCTCCCTCGCAGGGTGAAAAGCTGAATCACTTCAACAAGCAGAATGCTCAATGCGGCACAAAAGAAAGTCTTTTTGAATGTACGCAATTTTTCCCATGTTACTGGCAGCAGTAAGCCGAGAGGGACAAATCCAGCGATGTTGCCTAACAGATTGATAACCGCATATGGGATTAAATACGGATTTGACCCATATACAATCAAGTAAACCATTTGTTTAATGGTATTTAACGGGACAACATTGATATTCATAGCCAGATGTTCCCAATACGAACCGCCAATGTCAAAGCTATTTCTTAGAAACAGAAAGTAAAGTATGACAACAGCGTATACAATATCAATTACCCAAATAAGTCTTTTTCTCTTTTTAGTGTTACTTAACATAGAAATCCTCGTTATTCATCCCGTCCGACGTGTGCTGTAGTCACTTCCATCAAAAGCCACAGGCAGGTGTGAAAGTGGTCAGTTAATCGGTGGAGCAGAAGGATTGCTTACTTTGTAGTAGTTTCCTCCAATGATAATGTATGCTTCACTACCTCTATCTTCGTAGGTAAAAGCACTTTCTCCTTTCACATAGATGTTATAACCTTCCGCTCCTTCTACTACCTCTGGCTCATTGCAAACAGTCAATTTCAAGTCATAAAACCAGTCGATAACAGAGATGACGGATAAATCATTGGTGGCAGAATTCTCTGAACCAATCACAAATGCGGTTTCTTGCCCTTGTGAATAAAAAGTGCCTGTAAGTAGTGTTGTAGGTTCTGGAAATGAATATACTTCCGAACCGTTAACTGTCTTTTGACCACAACCGGTTAAGCCAAATACACAGACCATCGTCAAAACCAATGTTATCAGCTTTTTCATAACTTACGCCGCCTTTCTCAGTTCCGCTTTGTTGTTTATTTTTATTATATCATGCGGAACATTAGCATTTCAACGGCTATCCTTATTCAAGACCGTAACTTTCCTGTGAATACCACGTTGCTTTGTCGCTTCGCTTGCCGCCCGTTTCCGTCCCCCGCTGTATGGGGCGGTCAGACGGATGGACAGCCGGGATTTGTCGGGTACTTTTGTCTCGAAGGTGAAAGTCCGCCATGACCGTATAGCCGCAATTTTTGTTTATGCGATAGATTGCCACTGTGCTCAACTCTCCTTTGCGGAATTTTGTTCAGAACATTGGGCGGAGAGTTTTTCGGAGGAATAGGGGCATTCTTTGAAAGAACAGGACTGATATTTCCAGGTGCGGACGATGGAAACGACATGGTCAATCGGTATCATGGGACTCTCACCCCTCCGAGGAACGCTCCGAGCCGCCTTTTCAGAGAAAAGGCGGAAGTATCATTATACCCGGCATCTGCATCGTCGCAAGCAGCCGCCACCACATGATTTGCACAGCAAATCCGGCTGTTATAGCTCTCCGGAGGTCACTCACTCCCTTGCGGGAGGTCCTGGCGTCGGAAGCTGTGTTGCTTCGCAGAAGCGTTTTTGACGGATTTTTATGTTCAAAATGATTGAGCCGCTCAGGCCGCTTGTTTAATGCATCACGCTTCGAAAGCGTTGGAACTAAGTGATAGGCATGTACATTTAGCTATTACTGTGATATAATAACTAAGACAATGAGCGACAACGCGTGAATTCAAAGAATTCTCTTGTGTTGCAATTGATGTTTTACTCAGCAGGGAGGGTTAGACGCTGATGAGAGTACTTTGAAAAAACAATGATGTTTCCGAGCAGTGTGTCGTACAAAGCAAGCATCAACCTTCGGCGATTTGGACGTCATAGTGCAGTATGCGTAAAAATACTACACGCTTACAAACATTATACTTGAAATGAACAAAGCATGGTACAGGCATTAAAAGATACAATATGCTGAAAGAAAAAACGTTAGAATTGCACAATGAGAGTAATATGAGTTGATACTATTATCAATAAGTTCATCTTTGAACTTAATACCTGATGGTGCTAGTAATGCGTCGCTGATGCAGTTGCGAAGTCTAACTCGAATCGCATGTAGTATAATTAAAAAATACAAACAATTGATATATGAATGGTAACGGAGAAAATGACATGGCAGGATTAAATGAAATGTATAAAAAGAGTAAGAATGAATTCGATAACACAAATGGTAAGTCAAAAAAATGCAACGACATCTTTATATCATACCGCAATGACGGAGAGGGGAACAACTTTGCTGCGAGATTATTTGAAACGCTGAGTTCAAAAAACTATAGTGTATACTTTAATTCAAATGAACAGCATAGCGGCAGCTTTCCGGACAGACTAAAAGAAGCTATAGAAAAATGTATAGATTTTGTATTAATTGTATCGCATGGGTGCTTGGATGGATTGAAAACTAGACGAGAGACGGATTGGGTTAGGGCAGAAGTTCTTTATGCGTATAAAATCGGAAAAAGAATAACACCGGTATATATTGGAAAAGCTGACGTTCCTAACTCTGATGTGTGGAAGGACTACCCGAATGAAATTCGATTTTTGTTTTCTTTGCAATCAGTTTATTTACCTGAACGGTTTGAAATATCACCGATATCGGATTTGCTCTCTAAATTTGTGTCAAAACCATCAAAAGAAATATATAGGGATATTGCAAATAGCAACAAAGAATATGATTTACATAAAGATTTTATTGAAACATTAAAAAAGGCTGAAGCTGGCGATACGGAAGCAATGTTTGAGATTGGATGCATGTATTATCATGGTTTTGCTAACAAAAATGATTGTAACGGGAAAACAAATTATTCTGAAGCTGCAAAATGGTTCCAAAGAGCGGAAGAAAACAATACTTATTTGAGGCCTTACATTTATGCTTTGATTGGGAATCTCTATTATCGAGGGCAAATGCCATATGAAGAGCAATCTTTTAAAAAAGCAATGGAGTATTATGAAAAGGCAGCAAAACATTCGTCACACCTTGGATATCAGGATAAAGTTGGATTTATGCTTAGCGAGGGTTTTGGAGTTGAATTTGATTATAGTGAGATCGTTAAAATATATGAAAACATCAAAGAAAATTGCTCAGTAATAGCAAAGTACAATATGGCGAAGTTTTATATTGACTATGGGCAGTTTCAAAACGCCATAGATATTTTGGAAAGCATTGGAACCCCATTTGCTGATGCGGAATATTGCCTAGGAATGCTTTATCAACGCGGTGTCCAGTGCGAACCGCCAAAGCCAGATATGTACCGTGCGATTGAACATTTTAGAAATGCATCCGAAATGGGACATATGGAAGCGCTTCATGAACTAGGGTTGGTTTACTTTCGCGGGACAAATGGATATAGACAGGATTTAATAAAAGCGAGAATTATCTTTAAGCGTGCGGCAGAGCAAGGACATAGTGCAGCAAATTATGATTATGCATGGATGTGCACGTTTGGGCTTGGCGGGCACAGAAATATAGAGGAGGCTATATACTATTATGAGAGAGCCGCAGAAAAAGGACACGTTATTAGTATGGTTGAATTGGCACAGCTATATCAGGAGCCAGAATGCAGAAATTACCAGAAGGCATACGAATGGGCACAGAAGGGTGCTGCAACCGGGGATCCAACAGGAGAATTTGTATTAGGAAATTTATATTTCTTCGGAAGAGGATGCGAAACAGACATGGACAAGGCAGTAATATGCTACAAAAAGGCTTTGCAACATGGCGTTTATCAGGCAAAATTTATGATGGAAAAAGTTAAGTTCCAAATAGAACAAGCGTGCAATTAGACTATGCATTGCATGCATTCACGATATCGACTGCTATAGACTGCATCACCGTTTCTTTCCTGATCTGAATTGCTTGTTGTGTGCAGGGAATGCGGCTTGGATTCTCCGGGCATAAACCGAGTCGTCGCGTTTGACCGGATTACGGACAGGAATCTTCATGGTCGCTGTATGTACGTTACCACAAATAGCGTTATGTCAGAGACCGACGCCCCGAAGAAAAACGACTATGCCGTATGCCCGGACATATTCAACGATTACGACTCCGAATAGGAAAAGCGAAAAAACGAGGAAACTGCATTGGAACGAGAACGAAAGATACAAGACGCCGCGATTATGATTAGAAAGAAGTATGGGAAGAACGCCATCCTCAAGACGATGAATCTTGAATAGGGTGCAACAGCTAAAGACCGCAATGCCGCAGATTGGCTGGCGGGCATAAGGCGTAACAATGAAAACTACAGGGAGAACCGTCGCATGATTCGAGAATTACGGAAAACCGATATAAAAAGGGTTGCTGAAATATGGCTGAACGCCAATCTGCAAGCGCATTCCTTCATCTCTCCGCAATATTGGATGGGGAATTTCGATTTGGTGAAAGCAATGCTTCCGCAGGCGGAGGTTTATGTGTATGAGGATGCTCGCAACATACAGGGATTTGTCGGGCTTAACAGCGAACAGTTCGAGGGCATTTTTGTTTCTGGTGAAATGCGGTCGCAGGGTATAGGCAGGTTCCTTCTCGATTTTATCAAAACGAAAAAACCTGAATTGCACTTGAACGTGTACCGGAAGAATACGCGGGCGATCCGTTTCTATCAGCGGGAAGACTTTGAAATCCTAAACGAGGGGCTGGATGAAGCCATCGGGGAAAAGGACTGTGCAATGCTGTGGCGGTCGAAATAAAAGTCCCGATTTGAAAAATGCAAATTGAACTTTGCAAAGCGTTAAAACAGGATTTTATGTAATGTACGCGTTTTTGCAGGAGACATTCCGAAGCAAGGAGGGCACGAATGCCCAAAATTGTTGTGCGCACAGATTGACGAAAATAAAATGCGGAAAATTGATGAAACGAAATCTGCTTCAAAGAGGTTATTCACGTGAAAGAGTATTTTATACAGCCGAAGCATGGTGGAAGAATCGAGGTTAGCAACGGGCAAACAATTACCGTTGTCGATGTCGACGGTGGGCAGGTTGCGGATTTCTTTGCGGAAGTCAAAGGCACACATGAAGAATATCTTTCTCTATTCGTAACGATTGATTGCAACGAGTCGCTTCGTATTGGCGTCGGTTCAATTCTTTACTCCAATCTGTATCACGCCATGTTTGAGGTTATTCAAGATGATGTATGATTTCTTTTATCAGAACGGCTCGGATCATCCAAATTGCCTTGATAACATCAATGCTGCTCTTGGAACGCAGAGAACAATCATTCACCCCGTCAACCTTTTTATGAATACACGGATTGCTTCGGACGGGAAAATCACAATCAATCGTCCCCTTCCTGAAGCAGGTGATAAGATCGTGCTGCGGGCGCTGACGGATTGTGTATTAGGGGTTTCGGCTTGCAGTGTTTCGGAATGTGATACGAACGGCGGGAAATGTACTGCTGTTGCGGTACAGATCGATTAACGTCTTTACTTTGCGCGAGAAGGGAGTGGTCGGATGCGCACGAACAGCAAACATGACAAAATTACGAGACTGCGGCATCATGTCTTCAAGACGCGGCCGCAGATGCCGAAGGTGCTTGCCGGTCATCTGATACGGTCGCTTAACAAAGGAGTGTCATCATGAAAATAAGTTATAAAAAACTCCGGGTCATGCTCATTCGGAGACATAGCAAAAGTCCAACTGAGAGCAGACAATATAATATCAGCCGGAACGGAACAATGAGGTGATGTAATGCAGATTATAGACAACATTAACAAGACCGTCAAGGACGATCTGAAAGCGGGTATTCACAAAGGCAGCAAGATGTCCGTTGCTGCCGCTTGCTTCTCTATCTATGCGTATCAGGAACTTAAAAAACAGCTTGAAGGCATTGACGAACTGCGTTTCATTTTCACTTCCCCGACATTTGTAACCGAGAAGGCATCAAAGGCGCAGCGGGAGTTTTACATCCCACGAATTTCAAGAGAGAGCAGCCTGTACGGCACCGAGTTTGAAGTAAAGCTCCGCAATGAGCTGACGCAAAAAGCGATTGCGAAAGAGTGTGCAGACTGGATCCGGCGCAAGGTGGTTTTCAAGTCGAACGTCACACAGGAGCAGATGATGGGCTTTATGACGGTCGATGAGAGTACCTATATGCCCATCAATGGCTTTACTACCGTTGATCTTGGCTGTGAGCGCGGCAACAACGCTTATTATACAGTGATGAAGACAGAGAGCTTTGAGAATGCAAACCACTATATCAAGCTCTTTGAACAGCTATGGAACGACAAGAAAAAGCTGCAAGAGGTCACGGATATTGTGATCGAAAATATCTCTGCGGCGTATCGTGAGAACTCACCGGAGTATATCTATTTTGTTGCACTCTATAACATCTTCAAAGAGTTCCTTGATGACGTTTCGGAGGACGAGCTGCCTAACGAAGCAACTGGCTTTAAGGAAAGCAAAATCTGGGGAATGCTTTATAACTTCCAGCGTGACGCGGTTCTTGCCATCATCAGCAAACTCGAAAAATTCAACGGCTGCATTCTGGCAGACAGCGTCGGTCTCGGAAAGACATTCACTGCGCTTGCGGTGATCAAGTATTACGAGAATCGCAACAAATCCGTGCTTGTTCTCTGTCCGAAAAAGCTCTCTGAAAACTGGAATACGTACAAGGGCAACTATATCAACAATCCCATTGCAGCAGACCGGCTGAGATACGACGTCCTCTACCATACGGACCTTTCCCGCGAACACGGACAGTCGAACGGAATTGATCTTGACCGCCTGAATTGGGGCAACTATGACCTTGTTGTCATTGATGAGAGCCACAACTTCCGCAACGGCGGCGAGGTGTCCGGCGAGGATGCAAAGGAAAACCGTTATCTGAAACTGCTCAATCGGGTTATTCGTGCCGGTGTAAAAACGAAGGTGCTTATGCTTTCGGCAACACCTGTCAACAACAGATTTATTGACCTTAAAAATCAGCTTGCACTCGCTTATGAGGGCGATGTTGCGCAAATAAACAAAAAACTTGACACAACAAAGAAAATTGACGAAATCTTCCGTCAGGCTCAGACTGCTTTCAACGCATGGAGCAATCTTCCCGCCGCGGAACGCACGACGGACGAACTTCTTCGGACGCTGGATTTTGATTTCTTTGAACTGTTGGACAGCGTGACGATTGCGCGTTCAAGAAAGCACATCGAAAAGTATTATAACACTTCTGACATAGGCAAATTCCCGGAGCGTCTGCCGCCGATTTCTCTGCGTCCGTGTTTGACCGACTTGAGCGATGCAATCAACTACAATGAGATATACGAACTTTTGAATGCGCTGAATCTGTCGATTTACACGCCGACAAAGTACATCATGCTTTCAAAACTGTATAAATATGTTGACTCTGAAAAACGCAACATAACTCAGGAAGGGCGAGAAGAAGGCGTTCGCCGCCTGATGAGCATTAATCTGCTGAAGCGGCTTGAAAGCTCGGTTCATTCGTTCCGCCTGACGGTTGACAGAATGCGAAAAAAGATTGACGAAACCATTAAGAAGATCAACAATTACGAACTCGGCTCGGAAGAAATTGAGTTGACAGATCTCGCTGCGGGAGAAGATTTTGATTACGACGATCAGAACACCGATTTCTTCTCAGTCGGCAAAAAGGTCAAAATCGATCTTGCTGATATGGACTATGTTTCATGGCGGCGTGAGCTTGAACGTGATGCGGAAAATCTGGAACTGCTGTCCCTCATGATTGCAGACATCACACCGCAGCATGACACAAAACTGCAAACATTGTTCGATTTGATCCGGAAGAAAATCAAGCATCCGATCAATCCCGGTAATAAGAAGATCATTATTTTCACGGCGTTTTCCGATACCGCAGACTATCTCTTTGCGAACGTCAGTAGATTTGCGAAAGAGAATTTCGGGCTGGAAACGGCGGAGATCACCGGCGCGGTTGACGGAAAGACCACCATACCAAAGCTCCGTGCGGACCTCAACACGGTTCTGACTTGTTTCTCTCCTGTTTCCAAAGGAAAATCCGTACTCCTGCCCGGCAGCGCCGATGAGCTTGATATTCTGATTGCAACCGATTGTATTTCCGAAGGTCAGAACTTGCAGGATTGCGATTACCTCATCAACTACGACATTCATTGGAACCCCGTTCGCATTATCCAACGGTTCGGGCGAATTGACCGTATCGGCAGCAGAAACGACCGTATTCAGCTTGTAAACTTCTGGCCGGATATGGATCTCGACGAGTATATCAACCTGAAAAGCCGCGTGGAAACCCGCATGAAGATTTCCGTAATGACCTCCACCGGTGATGATGATCTTCTCAATGCCGAAGAAAAGGGAGACCTTGAATACCGCCGCGCACAGCTCAAACGGCTGCAAGAGGAAGTTGTGGACATTGAGGACATGACAAGCGGTATTTCCATCATGGATTTGGGACTCAACGAGTTCCGACTCGATCTGCTCGAATACATAAAGCAGCATGAGGACATCGAAACCGCGCCTAAGGGGCTGCACGCCGTTGTCGGCAGGGCGGGGGAGTCACCTGCCGGTGTGATTTTCGTTCTCAAAAATATCAACGACAGTGTGAATATTGACAATCGGAATCGGATTCATCCCTTCTACTTGGTCTATATCAGCGAAGAAGGTGAAATTGTCTGCGATTATCTCAACCCGAAGAAATTGCTCGACACGATGCGTCTGCTCTGCCGCGGAAAGGACAAGCCTTGTGCGGAGCTTTGCAGGCGATTCAATGAGGAGACGGATGACGGGCGCAAAATGGGCGAAGTCTCCGAGCTGCTGAGCGAGGCGATCAATTCCATCATTGACGCGAAAGAGGAAAACGATATTGACAGTCTGTTCAAAAGCGGCGGCACATCTGCCTTGCTCAGTGCGGTTTCGGGACTGGATGATTTTGAGCTGATTTGCTTTCTGATAATTAGGAATGAGAAATTAGGAATGAGAAATGAGGAGTGAGGAATTAGGAATGAGAAATTTAACGGAAAATGCTGTTGCTGACAAGAGCCTTGCTTTTGCACTGCGCGTGATCGCACTGTACAAATACCTCTGCGCTGAAAAGAATGAATATGTTTTATCCAAACAGGTTTTACGGAGCGGAACAAGCATTGGTGCAAACATTGCCGAAGCACAGTGTGCTGTCAGCCGAAAAGATTTTTTATCCAAACTGTATATCGCCTTCAAGGAATGTTCGGAAACGAAGTATTGGTTGGAGCTGCTGTTCAGGTCGGACTATATTGATGCTCCGCAATATAACTCTATTCAGTCCGATTGCACGGAGCTTCTGAAAATGCTGTCCGCAATCACAAAGACAATTAGGAATGAGGGGTGAGAAATTAGGAATGAGGAATGAGGAGTGAGGAATTAGGAATGAGGAATGAGGAGTGAGGAATGAGGAGTGAGGAATGAGGAATGAGAAATTAGGAATGAGAAATTGAGCGGAGAATACGGTAATTGAAAAATGTGAAAGGAGAAAAGAATTGGGAGTAAGAAATTCCTAATTTCTAATTCCTAATTTCTAATTAAATCAGTGTTTCCTGTATCCACAGAATTTAACAAAAGAATACCGAAACAGAAATTCTACGAGAATCTTGACGTTTCTCCGGCGCTGCGCCGTGCGTTTATCGATCAAATTCGGCTGGTGTACTGGCGGAACAAGCTGGCGGCGTCCACGCTGAATATTGCGGCGGGTGAAGCCGTAACGGAGATTGAAGTGCTTGAGATTCGCCTGAACGGACCGCAGCTTGACGAAGCGGTGCTGAAACAAATCGACAAGGAAATCCCGTACCATATCCTCTTTATTTTGACCTGTGACGGCAAGGCTCAGGCGTGGATCGGCCACAAGTCGGCCGCCGCCTCCGGCAGCAGCGCTTTCAAAGTCAATAGATATTATCACACCGACTGGATACCGGAAAATGAGATTGATCTCCGCATTGACGGCTTGACTTTGGACGCCGTTTATGATAACTTTGTTAAACAGGTTGCCGAGCTGCAAGGGGAGGAGTGGAACGCAAATTGCGGTGCCGCCGAAAACGTTGCGCAAAGCTTGGCGCGCGAAAAGCTCAAAAAGCAGATCGCCGCGCTGGAAAAGAAAATGAAAAGCGAAAAACAGCTGAATCGGCGCATGGAAATAAATGCGGAATTGAAAAGATTGAGAAGGGAGTGTGAAAGAATTAAATGAAGATAAAAAAGATAGAAATGAACAATTTCAAACGGTTTACCCATTTGAGCGTGGAGGGCATACCTGAAGCAACAAAGTTGGTAGTCTTAGTTGGTCCGAATGGTTCAGGAAAGACATCGATTATGGAAGCGATGAATCATTACTATAAGTGTGCAGGATATAATGATGCAGGAGATTATCATTATCTAAGCAAAGCTGGCAATGTCGAAGAATTTGACCTCGCTGAATGGAGGCGTAGAGCATTAAACCTTGTCAACATTGATTTTCATGAAGCAATATTTCCTAACGAGCTTGGATATAACGACGATATTAGGAGACATTTCTATTTTAGAAGCGCATATAGGAATGAACCGGATTTTCAAATAAATGTCATGCAGAAGCAGCAAGATCCGACTGAATCGATCAGGCTTTCTTCACTGATTCAAAATGACCGAACAGTTTCCGCCAACTACCAGAGGCTCATTGCCAATACAATTGCAGGTGTATTTGACAATGCAAATGACGCAAAAACTGTCGCCACTTTGCGTGACGAACTGATAGGAAAGATTCAAGTAGCTCTTAAACATGTATTCGAGGATTTGGAACTTTCATCAGTTGGTGATCCACTGCAAAACGGTAACTTCTATTTTACTAAAGGAACTACTAAGAATTTTAGTTATCGCAATCTCTCGGCTGGAGAAAAAGCTGCCTTTGATTTAATCCTGGACATGGTTGTTCAGTCCCAATACTATCCTGATGCTATTTACTGCATTGATGAACCTGAAACGCATATGCACACCAAATTGCAAGGTAGGGTCTTGCGCGAGCTGTATTTGCTCATTCCGGGTCAGTCACAGCTTTGGCTTTCAACACATTCGATTGGAATGCTTCAAGAGGCAGAGGAAATCGAAAAGGAGCATCCGGGAACAGTTGCCTTCTTGGATTTCGGCGGAAGAGATTTTGACACAGATCAGCTTATTCGCCCCGCAAAAATCAGCAGAGCCGTAATGGACAAGTTTTACGAACTTGCTTTTGGTGACTTTGCAAAGTTGATGCTTCCGCGTACAATCGTGTTTTGTGAAGGCGATCCGAACGGAGGAAAACGCAAAGATTTTGACAAGATGATTTACTCAACAATTTTTGCAGAAACTCATCCTGAAGCATTTTTCATTTCCGGTGGCTCTTGCAACGATATTGAAAATATTGAAAAAACACATGGTGAGATTATTAGAACTCTGTTAAAAAACACAACTGTCATTAAAATGGTAGACCGCGATGATCGAAGTGCCACGGAGATTTTAGAGCTTGCAGAAAAAGGTATCAAGACATTAAAAGAACGCAATCTTGAGTCCTATATGCTTGACGATGAGGTAATCAAAAAGCTGTGTGAGTCAGTTGGAAAAGAAGTGGAATATAACGAGTGTATAAAAGACAAGCAGGCAGCCCTCGAAAGCTCAAAAAACAGGGGGAATGCATCGGATGACTATAAATCTGCTCGTGGAGACATATATACTGCACTAAAAAAGAGACTTGCACTTACTAAATGTGGAAATAGCCCTGATACATTTATCCGCGACACACTCAGCCCGTTAGTTACGCCTGATATGAATGTGTATAAACGGCTGGAAGCAGAAATATTTGGAACCGATTCTGATGGAGGAACGACCTAATGAACCACATGAAATTTGAATCGCCGGACTTGACGGCGCAGAATATAGACCGCATTGCTGCCCTGTTTCCCAACTGCATCACGGAGATGCCGGACGAGGAACGCAGCACGCCGGAGAAGAAGGTGTACAAGCGGGCAATCAACTTTGAGCTGCTGAAACAGATGCTTTCACCGGACGTGGTGGACGGGGACGAGGCATACGAGTTCACATGGGTGGGCAAGAAGGCTGCTATCGTGGAAGCCAACAAGCCGATCCGGAAGACCCTGCGCCCGTGCATGGCGGAAAGCAAGGACTGGGACAATACCGAAAACCTCTACATCGAGGGCGATAATCTGGAAGTCCTCAAGCTCTTGCAGGAAAGCTATCTCGGCAAGGTCAAGATGATCTATATCGACCCGCCGTACAACACCGGCAACGACTTTATCTATGCCGATGATTTTAAGATGAAGAGCGAAGAGTGGAAGGTTGAGAGCGGAGAGTGGAGTGAGGAAGGCGACCGCCTGTTCAAAAATACCGACACCAACGGACGCTTTCATTCCGACTGGTGCAGCATGATTTATTCCCGGTTATTGCTGGCAAGAAATCTGCTGTCAGAGGATGGGGTTATCTTTGTTAGCATCGATGATGGCGAGCAGGAAAATTTGAAAAGAATACTTAACGAATCTTTTGGGGAAAGCAATTTTATAGCTACCATAGTGAGAAACACAAACAGTTCAAAAAACCAGAGTTTGTTTGTGTCGGTTAGCCATGAATACTGCCTAATCTACGCAAAGAATATCGAAACGCTCAAAATTAAGCACGCCGAAAGTAAGTGGAGTGTACCCAAGAATAACATCAATGAATACATCGCCAAAGTAAAACAGCTTCAAAAAGAAGGCTTGACACTGGATGAAATAACAGAAGAGTTAAAAACGCTAACAAAATATCCTCGATTCGTTGACTTCACAAACTATTGGTATTTTGACGAGCGAGGATTATATAGCAAAGGAGACCTCGGCGGAGTCCCAAACGGAAACAAACAACAGCTTTGGAATCCAATCACCCAATCCTATGACCCTGTACCGCCCGGCGGTTTTCGCTTTAACCCAGAAAAGCTTGAACAACTTTCAAAAGAAGGGCGCATTCACTTTCATACAGATGGTAGCTTGCCAAGAATAAAACGCTATCTTGATGAAAACCTAAATCAAAGGCCCAAGTCAATTATGTCTGATGACCAGCGTCCAGATAGTTCAATGATGCAGGAGTTCAACACTCCCTTCGATAATCCTAAACAACTTGCTTTCATTAAAAGGATTACCGGAATAGCAGATGACGATTCCATAATTCTCGACTTCTTCTCCGGCTCTGCCACCACCGCTCACGCAGTCATGCAGCTCAACGCTGAGGACGGCGGACACCGCAAATTCATCATGGTACAGCTTCCCGAACCGTGTGATGAAGCAAGCGAAGCCTACAAAGCGGGCTACAAAAATATCTGCGAAATCGGAAAAGAGAGAATCAGAAGAGCAGGAGAAAAAATTCTGAAAGAGCAGTTGGCAAATAACAACTCCACTCTTAACTCTCCAAACTCCAAACTCGACATCGGTTTCCGCGTTCTCAAGCTGGATTCCACCAACATGAAGGACGTTTATTACGCGCCCAGTGACTACAATCAGGACTTTCTCCATCAGCTGGAATCCAACATCAAGGATGACCGCACCGACCTCGACCTGCTGTTCGGCTGCCTGATCGAATGGGGGCTGCCGCTGTCCCTGCCCTACAAGTCCGAGCAGATCGACGGCTGCACCGTCCACACCTACAATGACGGCGACCTCATCGCCTGTTTTGATACGAACATTCCCGAAAGTGTGGTCAAGGAGATTGCACAGCGGAAACCGCTCCGCGCCGTCTTCCGCGATTCCGGTTTTGCGTCCAGCCCGGAGAAGATCAACATGTTCGAGATTTTCAAGCTCTATATGCCGGAGGACGCGGGCGACATCACCAAGTGCGTGAGGGTGATATAAGAGTGAAGTTTTGAGAGTGGAGAGTGTAGTTATGAGAGTTGAGAGTGAAGTTATGAGAGTTGAGAGTGGAGTTATGAGAGTTGAGAGTGGAGAGTGGAGTTATGGAAGCAGAAAACACTGCGAGGTATAAGAGCAAGAGATTTGCCGTTCGGATCGTTCGGCTATATCAATACTTATGCGAAGAAAAAAGAGAGTTCGTGCTTTCAAAACAGATTTTACGAAGCGGTACAAGCATTGGAGCAAATCTTGCGGAAGCGGAGTGCGCAATTAGTAAAAAGGACTTCCTTTCGAAGATTTATATCGCATTGAAGGAATGCTCAGAGACATTGTATTGGTTGGAATTACTGACTGAAACGGATTATTTGTCCGAACAGGAGTTTAAGTCGCTCAACGCCGATTGTGACGAGTTGAGAAGAATGCTGTCTGCTACAACGAAAACAATTTCTTCCGCACAGCAAAAGTAACTTAACTCACAACTCTTCACACTCCACACTTCACCAACACCACACGGAGGAAATAACGAAATTATGAAGCTGCAATTCAAACATCAAAAATTTCAAGCGGATGCGGCAAAAGCAGTTGTTGACGTCTTTGCCGGGCAGCCGTACCTCACGCCCACATATATGATGGACAAGGGTACCGTTATAAAAAAACAAAAGGTTAAAGGCGTAGATATATCGGATCCTTATGAATCTAAAATTTATGATACTGCCGCCGACTTCACCGGTTGGCGCAACGAACGCATTGTGCCGGAGCTTTCCGACAAGCTGATTCTGGAACATCTGCAAAAGGTACAGCGCACCAATCAGCTCAAGCCATCGGACAAGCTGGAAGGTCGCTATAACCTGACGATTGAAATGGAGACCGGCGTCGGCAAGACCTATACCTACATTAAGACCATGTATGAGCTGAACAAGCACTACGGCTGGAGCAAGTTCATCGTGGTCGTGCCGAGCATTGCCATCCGCGAGGGTGTTTATAAGTCCTTTCAGGTGACGCAGGAGCATTTTGCGGAGGAATACGGCAAGAAAATCCGGTTCTTTATCTATAATTCTGCCCAGCTCACGGAAATTGACCGCTTTGCGTCGGACAGTGCCATCAATGTCATGATTATCAACTCTCAGGCGTTCAATGCCAAGGGTAAGGACGCGCGGCGTATTTACATGAAGCTGGACGAGTTCCGTTCCCGTCGCCCGATTGATATTATTGCAAAGACGAACCCAATTCTGATTATTGACGAGCCGCAGTCGGTCGAAGGAAAACAGACGAAGGAACGGCTGAAAGAGTTTTGCCCGCTGCTGACGCTCCGCTACTCCGCGACTCACAAGTCGGACAGCATCTATAACATGGTGTACCGCCTCGATGCAATGGAGGCGTACAACAAGCGGTTGGTCAAGAAAATTGCCGTCAAGGGCATCACAGAGTCCGGCAGCACGGCAACCGAGGGATTCGTCTATCTGGAAAGCATCAATCTTTCCAAAGCCGACCCGACAGCAACTATCCAGTTTGATTACAAGGGCGCAAACGGCATTCGCAAGAAGACTGCCACGGTCGGTATCGGTTATAATCTCTATGACAATTCCGGCAATCTTGACGAGTACAAGGTCGGCTTTGTGGTCAAGTCTATCGACGGACGCGACAACTCCGTAGAGTTCCTGAACGGTATCAAAATCTTTGCCGGAGATGTGATCGGTAAGGTCAGCGAAGACCAGCTCCGACGCATTCAGATCCGCGAAACGATTCTTTCTCACTTGGAGCGGGAGCGTCAGCTTTTCCATAAGGGCATCAAAGTTCTGTCGCTGTTCTTCATCGACAGGGTTGAAAAATACAAACAGTATGACGAGGCTGGACATCCGTTCAACGGCCCCTATGCGGATATGTTTGAGGAAGAATACAACGACATCATAGGCTCTATGCAGTTGAGAGCCGGTGACGATGATTACATTCGTTATCTGGAGGTTATTTCCGCCCATGACACCCATGCCGGTTACTTTTCCGTTGACAAAAAAGGCAAGATGACCGACAGCAAGCTTTCCGACAAGAAGGAAGGCACATCCGATGATATTGACGCCTATGACCTGATTATGAAGAACAAGGAACTGCTTCTGGATCGTGATCCGAAAAAATCCCCGGTGCGTTTCATTTTCTCCCATTCTGCGCTGCGTGAAGGTTGGGATAACCCGAACGTGTTCCAGATTTGCACACTGAAACAAAGCAGCAGCGAGGTTCGCAAGCGGCAAGAGGTCGGTCGCGGTCTGCGCCTGTGTGTCAATCAGGACGGCGAACGCATGGACGCCAACGTGCTTGGAAATGATGTGCAGTCCATCAATGTTCTGACCGTCATCGCCAGTGAGAGCTATGACAGCTTCGCAAAGGGCTTGCAGACTGAGCTTGCCGATGCGGTTGCGGATCGCCCCGTGGCGGTTACTGCCGACCTCTTCAAGGACAAGGTCATTGTGGATGCCGGAGGCAACGAACAGGTTGTGGACGGCGATACGGCGCAAGCGATTTATTTTGATTTGATTGTCAACGGCTATATCGACAAGAAGGGTGTACTGACCGATAAATATTATGCCGACAAAGCAAACGGCGCGATTCAGGTTGCGGAGGAAGTGGCGGACAGCCGCGATTCTGTGATCAATATTCTTGATTCCGTCTATGACAGCCGCGCTATGCAGCCGGAGAACGCCCGCGACAAGAATGTGGAGCTGCAAGTTGATCCCGACAAGCTCGCCATGCCGGAGTTTAAGGCTCTCTGGAAACGTATCAGCCCGAAATCTGTGTATGTGGTTGATTTTGATACCGATGAGCTTGTAAACAAGGCGATTGCATCTATCAATCGGAATCTCCATGTGCCGAAAATCTATTTCAAGGTTGAAACCGGCGCGATGGATGAGATCAAGTCAAAGGACTCGCTTCTTGACGGAAGTGCATTCTCGAAGTCAAAGTCTTCTACTTATGACAGCAGCAAGCAAATCCGCGTGGGCAGCAGCGTGAAGTATGATTTAATCGGCAAGCTGGTCGGAGAGACCGGTTTGACACGAAAGGCAGTCGTTGCAATTCTGACCGGCATTGAGAAACCCGTTTTTGAGCAGTTCAAGTTCAATCCGGAAGAGTTCATTATCAAAGCAGCCGCCCTAATCAATGATGAAAAGGCAACTGCAATTATTCAGCACATCACCTACAATGTGCTGGATGAACATTACGACACGGACATTTTTACCGAACCGACCATCAAGGGCAAGCTCGGCACAAATGCGATGAAAGCGCAGCGGCATCTATACGATCATATCGTGTATGATTCCACAAACGAGCGCGATTTTGCAGCCGATCTGGACACCAACACAGATGTTGCGGTTTATGTGAAGCTGCCGGACAGCTTCTATATCGCAACGCCGGTAGGACACTATAATCCGGACTGGGCGATTGCTTTCTATGAAGGTACCGTCAAGCATATCTACTTTGTTGCTGAGACGAAAGGCTCCATGTCCTCCATGCAGCTCCGGCTCATTGAGGAATCGAAAATCCACTGTGCAAGAGAGCATTTTAAGGCGATCAGCAACGGAAATGTGGTCTATGACGTAGTGGACAGCTATCAATCTCTGTTGGAAAAGGTTATGAAATAAAAAAACAGCATTGATTTCAAAAACAGCTCGGCCAACTTTTTTGAGTTGCCCGGGCTTTTTTGCAGCTGGCGATGCCGCAGCTTCATTAAAAAATGCGATTCCGCCGCTTAAATATTGGCATCTTATTCTCAACGGAAAAAAACGAACAGCGAGGGTCGTGCTGAGTGCGGCAACTCCAACTATGACCCAAATCTGCAGCGTCGCAAGGGAGACGGCATACATTGCTGGCTCTACGCCGAGGATGAATACAGGTCAAAACAAATTCTTTGTGTAGTAATATCTTTTTTCGGTGTACGGATATTCCTCAAGGGTGAAAACCTCCTGATATCCATGCTTCTTGTAGAATATCGGAGCTTGAAAAGAAAAAGTATCCACAAAAGCATATTTGCAGCCGCGCTGTTTGGCTTCGCTTTACGCGACCTATAGTAACTTGCTTCCGATACCTTGCCCTCGGAGTTGTTCACTGATAAAAAAGAATTGAATGCAAAGCCAATTTCCGAATATCTCTCCTGTAAATCCGGCCAGTTTTCTGCTGTTTTCGTCTTCAAAAAAGAGCCCTATCGGGATTTTTTGATTTTTCGCGATGAACAAGATTATATTCTTTCAGCATTCCATGTATCTCATTGACATCGTGCTCGCTTACATCATCCGTTATTCTGAAATTCATATGCTTTTTCCTTCCTCGCGTAGTTTTATTAATAATTAAAATCTATGTATCCTGCCAATCAGAACCGTATATCTGTTTCTTTGCTTTAAAAAATCGGTTATGCACGAAAGCAACAGCAACGTCGGTACTGTTTTTGAACGGATACATATTGGAACAGCAAGATGCTTATCGGCATAAATCACTTATCATGCCAGAGTGCTAAGACCCTGCCTGTGTTATTATCCACCAAGATGTTTGCAACACCACCCGTCATATTGGATCGCAATGTTCCCTGAACAAGCCAAATACCGTTTGCCTTATCATAGAATACTTGATAGGGTTTCTGCTTTTTTATACGTTCTCCATACTTATTGATCCAAATTACTTCAACTTTTTTGAGAAGATCTTTTGGATCGGATATGAACCCTAAATTATCTTCTGACGGAAATTTATCAATATAATATTGATAATCGCCCACATCAAACGCCTTAGTTTCCGGAAGCTTGTTTTTGCCAATCACAACAAATGTCCCTGCAATGAATGCCATGAAAAGAACAAACAGAAACATAAAAAACATCTTTCTTTTAAACATTGAAACTACCTCCCCGGATGGTTGGGATCAACTTGTTCGCAATTGAGCCCGTTGTGTATGCATAGCGATTCTTTCCGAGCATGTTGCCGTAGGAATCGTATGCATAAGTGTAAGTTGAATTCGCGGAATTGTTTTCTCCGTAGTACAGATTTTCGCGCACAAGCTGATTCATTGAATCATACTCATAGTTTCTTCTTTGCTTGGTGAAATAACTCATTCGCGCGGCAGGAAACCACGAAAAATGCACTTTGATTGTGTGCATTTATGCCGAGTCTCCCGCCGCGCGGTCGGAATTCGGATTCACTTATTCGCATTCGCGAAAAGCTTTTGATCAGGTGCAATCCATAACGATTCGTTCTTCGCCCGTGTCAACGTCAACAAAATGGTGTTCACGCTGATCAGCATTAAGCCGCACCGTTGAAACGTACTTCATCGGTTTGCCGTTATTTGCGGGCCAGTCGGGCTCCTGAATCCAATACGGCCATTTTCTCCCTTCAATGTGAAAGGCATCCTTAATCCGGCTTCTTGCAAGCGCAATTCGTTTGCTTTTCGACAGGTTTTCGGGCAACTCTCTAATGATATTCTCTATCGTTTCAGTTACCTCCACGCCGCCGATATAGCTCGGGCATGCGTCCAATGACAAACCATACATTTCGTTCACTTCATCCGTCAGATTGATCTTCATGTCGGGAAAAGCTGCCTTAACGAGCCTACTAATGACGCTAAATATATCAACTCGAACTCCCAACGAATACTCTCCTTTGCCTCCGAACATTGTCTTTTCTTGTTTAATGAAGAGACGAATATCGAACGGAACAGTGCGGCTTTCATAATGCCCGTTAACGAATTCGCTGGCTTCCATCCTCTGGTCTTCCGGCACAATGCTCTGTACCCAATCAAGCAGCTCGGGATGAGTTTCGAACAGTTCTTCAAGCTCTGCTGGCTTGATTCTTCCCTCAAGATAGTCGATAATCGTTTTTTTGCAGTCCATGTTTTTACCTCCGGTATTTATTATTTGTTAAACAGAAACGGGTGAAGCATTCTAAAAGAGCCCGTATGCGTTGTTGCCAGCATCTCTGTATATTCATAGAAATCGTTGACGATACCATAAATATGGTGCAACACTACAGATTTGTCGTCAGTTCCAATCGGCGCACACCCACGAAGCATTCGGTTCAAATTGTTCTTTGTCACTCTGTATAACCCACTTGGCGACATTTCATTGGTTGGGCCGTTTGCGTATGAGGCTGCTTGTCTCTTCCAGTAATTCCTTCGTTCGCTGTTCCAACGGCTGTTATGATTGCAGCTATTATGCACCAGCACAAACTCATCCGAGTCCGCGTTTGCCGAAACATAATAGGTGTGAAAATCCTCGACTTCAAAGTTATAGACTTTGATCGGACTCTCGAGCAGTTCATGCTGAATCTGCTCAACAATGACATACTCGCCGTTATTGAGAACAAGGATATCACCTGCACGGAGGTTGATTGCGCTTGTCCAACCTTTTTGTGCAGAATAGAACGGGTGAGAAGGCGTTGACCTTATGGTTTTTCCGTCTATGGTTACATCAACAAGCTCATCCGTTTCGTTCACAAAGGTTTGAACAACCCGCTTGTACTCGGTTTCTCCGGTTTCGGGGTTTGTTGCAAGAACACGGTCGCCCTCCTTGATATTTTCAATTGCAGTGCTTCCGTCCGCCGTCTCGACTTGCGTTCCCGCAACGAAACAGACGTTGCCGCCTTTAGCGGCGGTATAGGCTCCGCAAATCGCGGTTCCTACTTGTGCTGCTGCAGAGAATATTCTTTTTTGCTTTTCATATGCATCGGCATTGCCTCCCATAATCCAGTCGCGAACAAAGTTCGTTCCGTCATTTGAAGTATCGCTCGATGCGGTTAGCCCCTCACCGATTTCTGCCATTCCGTTAACTACCGTTGCAGTCCCCGCAACAGCTGTTGCTGTTGCGACCGCAACCATTATCGGCGCGGCTGCTCCGCATGTCAATATCGTTGCTGCTGCCGCAATCGCAGTTACACCGATTGAAACAAGCTTTGCACCTGAAAAAAGGCTCTTGAACGAAAAGTTGCCGTTGCCGTCAACACTATTTATCGGATCGTTCAGGCAATAAGCATAAGCGTTATGCCCGAGAACGCCCTGGCCGGTGGAGAGGAGGACATCGGAGGAAATAAACCTTCCGACTGAGGGATCATAGTACCTGCTTTGGAGGTAATAGAACCCCGTTTCCTCATCGAACACGTATCCACGGTAGCGGAACGGGTTATCCTTTCCGAGTGTGGACGCGAGTGAGCCCGAGGTTGACAGCAGTTTGCCCCAACTG
>OHBE01001052.1_pt1 | contig 26333 bp, 21 predicted proteins | sample 1577231 | NCBI WGS metagenome assembly OHBE01 (sample SAMEA3541506, study PRJEB24748) | human gut metagenome | biome: human gut; feature: human-associated habitat; material: faeces | place: China | collected 2012 | reverse complement strand
AGCCCGCCGAAACCGTCCGGAGGACGGTTTGGCCTGCGGCCGTCCGGGCCCGGTTACAGGAAAAACTTTTTATGCAGCGATTCCCGCAGCGGGCGGCAGCAGCCGATGACGATGAGCATCAGTCCCAGCAGGATGCCGGCAGCCAGCGGGTAGATGGACCACAGCAGGGCATCGTGCAGGCCGAAGGTGAGGTTGAGGAGGAATTCCACCAGCACCATAAGGCCGCCGGAAAGGATGAACGCCCCGCCGAATACAAACAGGTGTCCCCCCGGCAGGTAGCGCAGCAGAGCGACCATGGCGGTGATGAGCAGTCCTGCCGCACCCACCACCGGGAAAGCAAAGGAAAGGAACCAGTGCCCGCCGGAGGCAAGATCGATATACAGCAGGTAAAGCCCCAGCACCGCAAAATCGATGGGGACAAAGATGACGGGATTGCCGCGGCGGAACCACAGCGGCAGCACGATGACGGTATAGCTGACCAGCAGGGCGCCGGCCACATAGCCCGACCAGACCAGCCGGCCGTTGATGCGCCAATCGCAGAGGATGCAGATGACAATGGGCAGCAGCGTGAGCACCGTTATCACAAACAGCGCCCCGCTGGGGCTAACCTCCTTATGGAGGTGCTCCTCCGGGGGGTAGGGGCCGTCATCTTTCGGGGGCTCCATTTCCGGGTGGAACACCGTGGTGCCGCACAGCGGGCAGGTCTTTTCGCTGTCGCCCAGCTCCACACCGCATTTTACACAGTACATATGAGACCTCCTTTGGCCTTATCTTCTTCCGTTGCTTTCCGCCTTGACCGGCAGGCCCATCCAGTGCAGCACCTCGTAGAAGTGACGCTCCAGCTCCGGCTCCCGGATATTGCGGATCATGTTGATATAGACGGTATCGCCCCAGGTGATGATGCCGCAGTTGTGCGGCGCCTTGGCCTGCACCCCGATGATGAGATCCGTGCGGCGGATGTAGGGGCGCATGACCTCCGGGACCTGAAATACCCCCAGATTGGAAAGGCACAGGCAGCTTTTGCACTCGCCTACCGTATCGAATACCGCCTTCATGGCAAGGTTTTTCACAAACAGCGGCATGATTTTAAGGATGGGGATGCGCTCGCTGTTGACATTGGTGGCGATGCGGGCGCTCATGTTTTTGCGGGTGACCTCCAGCCCCATGCGGTGATGCACCATGCGGCACAGCTCATCCAGCGAATAGGCGCCCAGCCGGGGGTCGGCCTCCGGGGTGACATACTGGGCGAAGTTCCGCAGGGAGCGGCTGGGGAACAGGCTGCGCAGATTGACCGGCACCAGCACCTTGACGGGGCGGCGACGGCGGCGGGACGGTACCTTTTCCGCCTGCAAATTGAGGATGGCTTTCATCATGGCGGCGCAGAGCAGCTCGGTCACGGTTACGCCGTACTCTTTGGATTTGGCCTTGAGCGCGGGGGCGGGGACCATCAGCGTTACCAGATTGAGGGCGCTGCCCGGCTCCGGCGTCCCGGTGAGGTGATAGGCGGTGGCCTCCTTGCGGCTGGCCTGCACCCGCCCGGCGTATTTCTGGAAGCTATCCTCCATTTCCTCCTCCCGGGGCTGGTCCAAACGGCGCAGCACACCGCTTTCCGGCGGGACCTCGATGCCGTATTTGCGGCAGAGATATTCGGCCAGCAGCGTTTTGAGGAAGATGGTGCCCCCGGTGCCGTCGGTGAGGGCGTGGAAAAATTCCACGGCGATGCGGTTTTTATACACCAGAACCCGGAAGGCGCACTTTCGGATATCGTCAAACGGCATATGCACCAGCGGGTAGCTTTTTTCGGGCTGGATGGCCGGAGCCGCCGGGATCTGCTCCAAATAGTACCAGAACATCCCCCGCCGCAGCCGCACCGCGATGGAGGGGAACCGCCGGACCGTTACATCCAGTGCGGTTTGCAGCGTGGGCACGTCTACCGCCTCGCTCATGGTGGCGGAAAGACGGAACAGGTTGTTCCAGTTGCGGCGGCGGGCCGCCGGGTAGATCTTTGCGGCGTTATCCAGCTGCATCCAGCGCAGCTTGCGTTCACAGACTGCGGTTTTATTGAGGAACCTGCCGATCTCCTCGAAGTCGGACATATTTTCATTGAGGCAGTAGAGGACATAGGCGTGCCAGCGCTCCGGCGCGGTGATCATTTTGCTTTCGCAGCCGCAGTCCAGCAGCCTTTGGTGCAGGCGGCGGGTGTCGTCCAGCAGGATCTCATCCCCGCCGACAAAAAGCAGACTGGGCGGGAAGCCGGTGAGGTCGCCGAACAGCGGAGAAACCAGCGGCTCCTCCTTGGGGGTGCCCCCGGCGGTGTAGCAATCGGCATAGAACCGCAGCAGCTCCTCCGAGAGGGAGGGGTCCTTTTCCCGGTTGAATTCGTAGCTTTCCGCCGAGCAGGTCAGATCGACCCACGGGGAAATGGCGATAAGACCGGCCGGCATCGCCATTCCCAGCTGCTTGAGCTTGAGGCACAGGGCGCAGATGAGCCCGCCGCCGGCGCTTTCGCCGCACAGCACGATCTGCTCCGGGCGGTAGCCCTTATCCAAAAGATAGCGGTAGGTTTCCAGGGCGTCCTCCACGGCTGCGGGGTAGGGGTTTTCCGGAGCCAGCCGATAGGCGGCACACAGCACCCGTACCCCGAATTCATCGGCCAGCGTAGCCCCGAAGCCCTTGGCGTAATCCAGATCGCCGCAGGTATAGCCGCCGCCGTGCAGATAGAGAATGACGCCGCCGCGGCGCTCATCCCGGGGGATGAGCCAAGCGCCCCCGAACCGGGAAAAGAGATAATCCCGGACGATGACGTCCTTTTTATGGATGGCCTCCATCAGCTCGCCCAGCTTATCCTGACCCTTTCGGATCACCTCCAGCGAACAGTTTGCCACAAAGGGCTTGAAAAAGGCGAGCTGCGAGTGGACCAGTTTGGCGGGAAGTCCCATAGGCAACGCCTCCTTTCTGCGGATCTCTAAAAAATTATTATAGCATACGGGCGCAGGCGATGTAAAGATATCGGGAGGGCGGCAAAGGGAGGTTGGGCATCCCGGCGGGGGGATAAACGGGCAGCAAAAAAGAGCCGCCGGGGGGCGGCCCTTTCGGATGGAGAGATTCGAACTCTCGAACGGGGTGGAGGGACGTTAAGCAAGGTGGGAGCGAACCATTTGCATGCACTTGGCGGTGGCGAACATGATGAACTCATCCCGTTCCTCGGGGGCGAGCCACAGGCTTTCTGCCGGGTCGGCGGCGGCTTCCCGCGCCAGACGCTGCGGGATATCGTGCACCTGCGTTTCGATATCGTCCTCCTCGTAATAATCGAGATAGCGGTTGGGGAAATCCCGGATGCTGCGCAGGACCTCCAGCGGGGCGTAATCGGGGTGCTGCCGGTAATCGGCAAGGTCGGCACGCTTCAGGTCGGTGCGCATGGCCCGGATATTCTCCTCGGTGGGGTCGGCGAGCGATTTTCTGCGGGGGCGCAGCACCTGCTCCTGCCACATGGCATCGGTGACGAGGTGGATATAATAGCCCCAGTAAAAAGAACGGGCTTCGGCATCGGCGGCAGCGGGCATGAGGCTATGATAGAAGCCTTCGAAATCGATGAGGTAACGGTCCAGCGCCTCATCCTTTTTGAGCCAGTGGGTCACCACACGGCCGGGGAGATAGTGGGGCGTGCCGTTTTCATCGTACTCGGTGCGGCCGCAGTCCGGGGCGATGGCGCCGGCATAATAGTGGGGCAGGGAAATATCCTGCGGCAAAAGGCGCAGCAGCGCTTCGGCTACGCGCAGGTGGGTCATCCAGTATGCCATGATTATGCCTCCCGATTGGTGTAAACTTTGATGGTGCCGCCGTCATCCTGCAGGTAGCTATCGGCAGGCTGGGTGAGCACGATGGCGATGCCGACAAATTTGCCGCCCCAGCCGGAAAGGGAGACGAGGAACATCAAAAAGGGAACCCAGAACCACTGCTCCGACACGGCAAAAGCGGCGGCCAGCAGCAATCCGCACCAGACGACGGCGGGCATGATGGTGGCGGTGAGCCAGGCGTTCCGGCGGACATAGGCGCGGCCGGTGCAGGCGACGATATAGAAGCCCATGGAGACGTACTCGATGGGGCAGCCGCAGACCTTATACAGGCAGAAGCCGTGGAGCTTGGCCTGCAGGCGCATGGAAGCGACCATGAGCAGGAACGCCACGAGGCAGTAGATGAGCGAGAACAAAGCGTTTTTGGCGGAGAAAAGCAGGTTAAAGGGGTGCTTCGGCAGCACCAGCAGCACCGGGCCGACCAGCAGCACCAGAGTGAGCAGCAGGCCGATGACATTTTCGGCGGAGAAATTGACGAAATCGATGGTACGGGTTTGGCGGTATTCACCGGGCAGTACTTCGCTGGAATTGCGGTTCATGGGGTAGGCCTCCTTGATGTAAACTGAAATGGGAAAAGCAGGGCGGCAGGCGGGTTCGACGGATTCCTGCAGATAGATGTATTATACCACAAAATACAGATGGTGCCAAAACATTTTTTCCGGCGGATTGCTATTTGCGGAAAAATAGATTATAATAGGGATGGCGATACGCCGCAGAAAGGAGAAAATGCCATGAGAAACAAGAAATGCTGTTGGGGCGCTGTGATTGCCGCGCTGCTTGCCCTGCTGGGTGCTGCCGCTGCCGTAATGGTTCTGCTGCGCCGTCACCACACCGCCTGCACCGAGGAGTTGGAGGACGGGGATCTGGTGGAATATCTGGACACCGAGGACGGCAAGCAAGCCGAGGAGTAAGAGCGTAATACACAAGAAAATCCGGGGGAGGGAGAGAAAACTCTTGACACCGGAGCGCAGTTATGGTATAGTAATATGGCACCCAAGAGGTGCCATCGGCGCGGAGTAGAGCAGTTCGGTAGCTCGTCGGGCTCATAACCCGGAGGTCGGAGGTTCAAATCCTCCCTCCGCAACCAGAAAAGTATTCCTCACTCATTTTGAGTGAGGAATATTTTCATGTTTGTAGAGAAAGTTTGCATCTACAACTCTGGGTTATGAGACCGACGAGCGTGGCTCGTTGGGAAACGCCCCCGAGCGCCGCCGGCGGCGGATACAGCGAGGAGGGCGTTTGCGCAGCGGTCGAAAAAATCGAGCGGGCGAATAGCGCGAAGATTTTTTCGGGCACCGCAAGAGGCGCGAAGCGATAACCCGGAGGTCGCAGGTTCGAGTCCTGTCTCCGCAACCAGAAGCCCCCACTCTTTCGAGTGGGAGCCTCTGTATCGCGCCGCAAAAAAAGACATCACTGTTTTTTCTTGAAATTAAGGGAAAAGGCAAGCACTGATATCAAAAGGTGCGTCGAGTCGGCACTTGCTTTTATTTTATCCTGCCGTATCTTTCACTGCGAACCTACCAAAAATGCCCTTAAAATTCTAGTCGATGCATATAGATGTTCAACCGCCTAATCAACGATACTTCCAACCCACTCGTTTGATTGGATTTTTTTAATTCGAATATCTATCGGTACTTGCAAAAGAAGTCGGATGTTGTATGTTAGCTTTGCCGTGCTTTTGATAAAATTGCCTTTTTTAATTCCTCACCTTTTTCTTCGCCAATATCCCCGATAACAAAAATATCAATCGTGTTTGAAGTGAAATCCACCATCTTATTGATCAGCGATTTGTTGTCAGAAGCAAGAAATGATATTCTTCCTTCTTTGTCGATAATGCGAATAGCGCCTCGAATATCATCGGGAAATTTATCCAAAGAACAATCTTCCGCCCTCAAATGAGATGAATTTGATTCCAAATTCACTTTTGACTCAACAAATCCAATATATGCAGGATTTATTCCGATCTCTTCGGCCAGTTTATCATGCATGTTTTGTATTAACCACTTTACTAACAAATATACCGAATCGTTGACGGGGTTGGACATAGAATTAGCTGCTGCCTTCGGAATAATATCAGTCATGGTAAGCACATGCGTTGGCTTTTTTCTTTGACTTAAACATTCCCACAGAGCCACTATATATGGGTCTTCTGATTTTTCGCAGTAGTTTCGTATCGTTTCCCACATGTAGTCATCTGTATACTGGTAAAAATCGTCTTTTCCAATCAAGCCAACAATATCATCGTATGTTTGATAGGGTGTCGTCGCTGCGGTCAAGACTTTATATTCCAATGCTTTCGCTATTGCTTCAAATTCTGATGAGGTTTTGTGCTGCACCACTTGTGAATAATGGAAATATCTTGCCATCAAAAAATGCTCAATAGCGTGTTGACCTCGTATATCAAAAACTACAAGATCTATTGCCTCTTCTGTTCCATTATCTCTCTGAAGAACACAGTTTTCAATTCTTAACTGACGAAGGATATATTCCAATTCAACATTTCCAAAAGACACTCCCGCTTGCTTGGAGTCTCTAAGCAAGTAGTCTAGTCTGTCTGCATCTAGACTTGAATGTAATAACTGTGCATATACAGGTTTAGCTTGAGTATCGCCAATGATTATCTGCCCGATTTCTTCAGGTGATACGCCTATACTTTTCAAAATTGCGACGATCTCTGGATCTTTTTGGACGACCTCAGCGCCCATATGTTCGTGGTCTTTCGCTTTTCGTTTTTTGAAATTTGCAATATCACACAAAAGGGATGTGTTGTCGCCAGCAGGAGCATCGAGCCCCTCAACCATTTTGTCCGTTGTTTTTATATTGTTAATATAACTATAAACGCACTCACTCAGATGTGAGAAGGGGAAATGACCTACATCATGCAACAGTGCTGCAATACGAACCTTACGCACATCTTCTATAGTAAAATGTATAGTAGAACCCTCGTTTTGACCATACTGCCGATAAAGATGCTCACACATTTTACCCATGATGCAAAGGACGCCTAACGAATGTACGAATCTTGAATGTTCTCCGCTCGGAAAAACATATGAGGCGAACCCCATTTGCCTGATTCGCCTCAACCTTTGCATAGCTCTAGTATCAAGTAGTTGTACTTCTGCCTTGGAAAGATTAATGCATCCGTATATTGGATCATTTATTATTTTATAATTGAATTCAGCCGCATACGAATCTTGCATCTTAGTGCCTCCTTATGCAGCGACTATGAAATCAACATAGGTTAAATAACCCGTCTTGGTTTGCTGCTCTGTAAATTGAGGCTTGGTAGCATGAATTTTTTCTATAATTTTTTCTTCAGTATTGTATCCACGCTTGTACCAATAGGCAATTGAGGCAATCAGCTCATACCATTGTACCACACCAATCGGCAACTTCTGCTCATCAATAACGTTTTCCAATGAGTTTACTCTTTTAATCATTGAGGCATACGGCTCTCTAAGTGACTGATTTTCAATCGAAGTATCTCCCTCAGGAATAATTTGATACGCTACCGCCGTAAGATCAGTTGAATATGGACCATGAATATACCAACTATATCCATACCCCAAGGGCAAGCCAATATCCTGTGCCAAATACACCTTTTTTTGCAAAAGAATTCTATCGTTAATTGTTTCTAGAGTAAAGCAATTTAAATCTCTAATTGCAATAGCTGTTGCTATATGCGAATTGTTCATAATCGCACCTCCAAGTATTATTTGTACATATAACTCTCAAAGCACAATATATATCTTTTTATTTTTTGGAATGTGTAGTTGTACTCTTGCTTTGACCGGCTTTCTGTGCTCAAGTGAAATTCGATCAACAATTGTATACCAATATCATATAGAGAAACTAAAGCAGCGCTACCGTATCGGTAGCATTAATTCATTGCTACCATGAGCGTTCTCATTAGATGTGTTACAAGGTCATTCCTTTGTGCAAATCGTTTGCTACCTCAAATTCTGCAATGCCATACATACTATATATATTTTTATTATATCATATTTTTCTTTTTATTTCAAGAGGCTTTTTCAAAAATCTGCCTAAGATTGCGTTCATTTGTCAATGATGTGAGACTGTAAAAAAGAGAAAGGGCTCGTAGATTTGGAGTGCGGTTTTTCTGACGAAGGGAGGGCTTAGCCCGACCGGAGTCAGAAAAACCGGGCGGCTTCCAGCCCCTGTCGTTTCTGAATCGGTGACTTCCCGCCTAATACAGACATTGGGATTCTGTTGGAACGGCGCAAATACCGTTCCATTTGAACTTGCAGATCCTCGTATGAATAGAAACTTAGATGATTATAAAACCGTTCCTGATCACTTCTGTGGCTGCGTTCGACTTTTCCATTATGCCAAGGGGTTGCCGGTCGGATTGTCTTATGCGTTATATGCAATCGGTTACACAATGCGTCCAACGGATGAATACGCTGTGTTTTCCGTGTATGAGTAAATTCACCCCCATTATCGGTTTGGATTATATCAGGCGCATAGCCGAAGTAAACAATGGCACGCTGCACAAAATCTACTGTACTGTAGCTGCTGTTTTCCTTGTAAGCATAAATGAAGCGCTCTCGTGAAGCTTCTTCTATCATCGTATACTGATAGAATTTCTCCCCATCTGTTCCCACATAACACAATCGGCACATATTTTACGTCCATTTGCCACTTCTTCCCTAATTCATCGGGCGTGTCGTAGCGTCCCAGATGTTTGGACTTTTTCTTGGTGGATTCGACCCTCTTGCGGTATCCGAGGCGGACAAAGACGCGATACAGCGATCCGGGGTGCCTGCTGTACGCCTTTTCTTGATGCAGCTTGCCATATAATTCACAGATACTGATATTGGGATTGCGACGATGATAGTTTCGAATCCAATTCAGTTCTTCCTCGGTGTGGGCGTTGGGATGCTGCCGGTGTGGGCGATGTGATTTCGGCGTCAGCGATTCCCTAGTCCCGTCGTACTGCTTGTTCCAGCGCATGAGTGACGCCTTTGAAATATGATACCGGCGCAACACAAAGTCGATATCCCTTGTCTGCCGATACAGGCTGACAGCATTCACCTTTGTGGTTATTTCATGCGGCAAATATCGCTTGTTATGTTTCTCTTTTTGTGTTATCATTTCCATAGCGATAGTGCCTTTCGTTAAAGGATTGTGTGGTAACTTGATTTTAACGAACTCTATCGCTTTTTTCTATACCTTTAGTCTCACATCAATTGTAATGCTACATGAGATAAACGGAGGCTGACGCCTCCGCCCTTGACATCCCCTCGAAGCGCTGTTATTTTTGTAGAAAAGGCGGCAGCAGCTTGCGCCGCTCCCGCCTTAAAATAATTTTGCTCTATTTTGCACCACAATTTAGCGTTTACACAAAATTTGGGATTGACCCTGGGAGTATTTCTATGCCCTATTAGAAATGAATGCCTCAATTGCTGACGCTTCGCCTTCCTGAAAATACAGTCTATCTTCCCGTTGGTCTTCCGTTGTTATAAAGAAGCTGATGACTGAATCACCCAGATTGAGGATAAGATAAGACGCATTCCCTGTCTTTCGTTTTTTCTTCTGCGTCATCCGATCCGTTTCTAATATAGTATCGCGTAACTTTCCCATGTTTATACAATGAGAACCTGAACAGACTTCATCTAGTGAAAGGACTTGTGCTGCTGTAATCTCCCCACGTAAGATACGGCCCAATTCTTCCTGCTTTTTGTTGATAAAAACTAAAGCATCTGAATATACATAGACTGTAACTTGTGTGCCTTTCGCACAGAAATCACCACCTTCAAAGCATTCGCAGTGGATAATTCCTCTGACACCATCTTCTTCTAATCCCTTTTTCTCTTTCTTCAATCTAATGTTGTACCATAGTGCCATCGGAACCGCCACTAACAGCAGCAGCGCACATCCCAACCAATAATCTAAAATGGCAACACATACACTGACTACACATGCAATACTTACAAGCTTTGCGTAGACGCTGTTTGTCATTTTTTCCATTTTTCTTCTCCTACATACATACGAGTAATTAATTCACTCATTTGCTCAGCATCTGCTTCTCTTGGGTTGTTACGTAGGTTAACATCGTCAAGGGCAGCCTGAACCATATCATCCCATTCCTTGGTTGTCCATTCCTTCCCATTCATAACCTCATTCAGCGAAGAAGGAATACCAATGCGAGCGTTAAGCATGCGAATGAAAGCTGCCAAGTCATCTGTTCCTATGTCCCTTGCAAGTTTCCTGTATTTTTTTGCCGTAGAGTTATCCTTTGCATTAAATAAGATTACTTCCGGAAGAATTACAGCATTAATTAAACCATGTGGAAGCCCTGTATATCCACCGATAGCATGTGCCACAGCGTGTGAAATGCCAAGGCCACTGTTTGTAAAGGCACTACCCGCCATACAGGAAGCCTCCAACATAGCCTCTCTTGCATTTAGGTCATCACCATGCTCACAAGCGCGACTTATATTCTCTACCGCAAGCCGAAATGCCCCTTCAGCCATCACATCGGAAAAGTTGTTAGCGGACTTAGATACAAAGGATTCAACGGCGTGTGTCACCACATCCATTCCGCAAGCCGCCGTAATGGTTGGCGGCATTGAGACGGTAAAAGCAGGATAGAGTACCGCAACTGATGGAATCAAGCGTGCCTGTAAATCTACAATCGGGTACTTATGATGTGTTCGGCTATCCTTAATAATAGCCGCCTTTGTTACTTCACTGCCCGTGCCGCTGCTGGTAGGGATGCACATCAACTTGGCTTTTTCCCCCATGTGCCTTATGCCACCAATTTCACATAGTTCCTTATAAGAACACACATCATTCTCATAAAACACCCACATGGCTTTCGCTGCATCCATAGCACTACCGCCACCGAAGCCAACAATCCAATCCGGTGAAAAACGGGAGATTGCCGCTGCTCCTTTTTCTATGGTGTCGAAACACGGTTCTGGTTCCACCTCGGCAAAAACCTCCCATTGACACCCGTTTCTCTCAAGAATATCTGTTACTATCTTGCGGAAGCCGAATTGCAGATTTATCTCTCCACATTCTACAATGAATACCCGCTTACTAGCCAGATCAGCCAGAGCATCAAGGGCTTTCGAGCCAAACCAGATTTTGTCTGCACCAAGTTTGACATAACTCATACCAGTTCTCCCTACACTTTTCTAAACTATCTTTTTAGTCTGACCATATGAGGGGAATTGAGTAAGGACATCCTGCATTTCCTCGTTGCTCAGCACTGTCACCTTCCCAGCGGCTTTTGCTTTTAAGTACAGCTCTGAAATCCACTCTACATTTTCTGCTATGGCCAGAGCCTGTCTCAGACTTGTACCGCAGGTAAGCAAACCGTGGTTTGCTAAAAAGCACGCCTTCCCATCGCCCATAGCCTTTACCACGCTCTGTGCAAGCTCCTCTGTCCCGAAGGTCTCGTATTCAGCACAAGGCACCTCAAAGCTGCCTGTAATCGCAATCATATAGTGAACTGCCGGCAGCGTCTCGCGAAGTACTGACATCGTGGAGGCATTTGTGGAATGCGTATGAACCACGGCGGATACATTTTTAACAGACTGGTAAACCAAGCTGTGTAAGTGGTATTCGCTTGATGGTTTCCGTATCCCTTCAACAATATCACCATTAAGGTTCATCACAACAACATCATCTGGTTGAACTTCAAAATAATCCATCCCGGAGGGGCTGACAGCCATCAGCCCCTCCTCTTTATTGTAGATGCTGATATTCCCGCTGGTGCCTTTTGTAAGACCTGATGAAATCAGTTTTTTCCCATATTCGACGATCTCAATTCTTTCTTTCTCCAACCGCATAATATTTCTCCTAATCTCATTTTTAAAAATGATTAACCAACATGTTGCTGTATCCACTTTTCCAGTAGTCATTTATAACATCTACCAACAAAAAGGGAGACCGAGGTATTGCATCAACAACCATTCCCGCTATATGTGGTGTTAGTGTAACATTGGGTAGTTCCCTAAATGGGTCATCAGCAGCAAGTGGCTCTTCCCAAAACACATCTAGGGCCGCCCCTCCAATCTTTCTTTCCAGCAACACATCATACAATGCTTCTTTATCGATCACTGCAGCACGGGATGTGTTAATAAGATAGGCGTCTGGTTTCATGCAGGTAAGAAGCTCCTTATTAATGATCCCCTCCGTTTCCGGAGTTGCTTTGAGATGAAGTGAGATAATATCGCTCCTGCTGAAGAGCTCCTTTAATTCCACTTTTTTGACCGAAAGGCCCACCTTCCTCAACTCTTCCTCTGTGACGTATGGATCATATCCTGTCACATCCATTCCGAGTGCCGATGCTTTTTGGGCAATTAGACGTCCAATATATCCAAGTCCGACTATACCCAACACCTTATCTTTAAGTGTATACGTGAACCGAGAATTCACGAAATCCTTCTCCCAGCCTCCAGCTGCAATGGCTTTATGCGCCCGCGCAATATTGCGGGTCTCCGCTATGATAAGCCCCAGTGTAAATTCCGAGACAGCTTCAGCATTTCGGATAACATGGAGAACAGGTATTTTTTTTTCGTTGGCAGCTGCAAGATCTATTTGCTCGACTCCTCCTCGGCAAGTACCAATTAACATAAGATGCTCTGCTTTTTGGATGATTTTTGCCGGCACTACAGCAAGGTGTGTCAGCAACACATCTGCATCGATAATTTCTCGGTCTAAACCCTCCGCATAAGGTTCGGCATCGGGGCCATTCCTCTCAACATTTAACTGCTGTGCCTGGAGAAGTGCTCTTTCCTGGCTGCCCCAAGTCAGCTTTACAATAGTCTTTTCGTCTTTTGACTTCAACCTCATTGCCGCTTCAGCCAGGCGATCTGCCGATACCGGGCGATCACCCACTACTACAATCTTCATAACTCGTTTCTCCTGGTCTGCAAAAACATTTCATTTATATTTGTTTTATTCTGCTTTCCCTAATGTTGCTTCTTTTGCTGCCAACTTGGTTTTGTAGGCAACTGCATTTTTCTCCAAAAATTCATCCACAGCAAGCTTGTTCTTTTTGTACCAAAAGTACAGAACAAAGTAAACGACTACAGAGGCAGCAATTGCAATTGGGTTTTTACTCTTAAAAATTTGGAAAATAAGGTTCAAAAAGATTGTGGTTGCAATAAAGCCCGTAACCATAACAGCTGTTTCAGGCACCTGGATACCGGCTGCTTTGGCAACTTCAGTATACAGGGGTGCGTTAGCCGAAGCAATTAGAAGCATCGCTGAATACATGATGGACATAGCAATAACGGTTTTAAAGATATTCCCGTTATTGATGCAGACATGTACTTCGCAAAGGTAGGGAAAACTCAACAGTCCCATCATAGGCACCACCAGATTTCCAGGAACTATAAACGACAGGATCAATGCCATCGGGATCATGAGCAAACCAGAGGTAAGGGCCGCTGGGTCACCATAGCCGAGAGCATCATTGACAGCCAAATAAACATTTCTAGATTTCTTTCCGGTATTAACGGCTTTCTTGGACGCATCAGTCAAAGGAGTGAAGGCACCAGCAAAGATGCTCGCAATTCTTGGGAAGATAGCCATAACGGCAGCAGTCATAATGCCCACTTGGGCAATGTTTCCCCAAGCGGAAAGAGTGCCGAGAGACTTAAAGTTGCCAATGACGCCAAAAAGCAATCCAACAAAAAGTCCGATAAACATCGGCTCTCCCATTACGCCAAGCTTCTTGCGAATACTCTCCGGACGAATATTTACCTTATCAGCACCCAACAGATTTAATAACAAATCGAGAGCAATTGCGATAGGAACATTCGCCATATGATGCGGCGCAGTCATAGCACAGCCAGGATAGCCAAAATAGGTAGACCACCGCTTTTGTATCACCTCTGCGAACAACAGCACATAAAGGTTTTGCAAAATCATGCAACCGAAAGCCAACAGCATACTACCCGTAGCCACATAAAGCAACGATCCCCAAATTATAAAGGAATAGTTATTCCAAAGGTCGGATGGCATAAAGACATCGGTCCATCCCACTAGGAAGAGAATGAACTGAAGCGCCAATCCTACACCAATAAAGAGCATGCCAACCTCAGTGGAATAGGCAGTTGTTGCAGTAGACTGCCAGCCCATATCCATAACAGGACGAACTAAACCTGTTTCGTTAACTAACTTACTAACCAATGGTGCCATAATTCCCGCATAGCCGTTGGTGACGAGAGTAAAACCCGTAAGTCCAACGCCAGCCATGAGGGCAGAGGAAAATGCTTTTTTTACAGATACTCTCATGCAGAGTGAGATAACGAACAGCATTGCTGGGACAAATACAGTAGAACCAAACGTATCAAAAATAAGTTTCAGTGTTTGCATATGTATCCTCCTCTTTAGATGTGTAAAGCAAGCATGCCATGTGGATACATGCCTGTTTAGTAGCCGTTACTTGACGGCTGATGTCGTACAATGCGGTTATTTTGCGCCGCACCTAATAGTACGTGATCCGACCCCTCAATCTTCAAGTCCCTTGGAAATAGCTAGAATCTGTTCAATTACTTCATCTTCACCGATACCTGTCAGCAAGCCAATCCCATTGATAACTGGCACAGCAAAATCCCCATGGATTGGGCTAGCGTTGCAAATACAGTCATAGTGATTGGTATTGAGCTCTTCAGCTACCTGGTTTGCATTGACCTCAACTGCCACCAAACGAAAACCGTTTTCGTTCGCTATATCGGCAAGCTTTTGTGAGATCATAGACGAGCTTACGGTTCCAGAACCACATACGGACAGCACTTTCAATGTTCTCATGTTTTCACGTCCTTTCTTTGATTTTTTGTGTATGATTCTCCAGTCTACGACTGGTTATACCTTGATTCAATCCTCCAAAACAGGCGTCAACAGCTCTAAAAGCTCTTTTTTGTCGCGAGACTTCAACAATCTTTGGAGCATCTCATCATCCCGAAGCAACTGCATGATAGAGCGAAGCAGTTTTAGCTGCATACCGTCTCCCTCAATAGCAAGTTGGATAATCAGCTGCACATCCACCGTTAAGTCTTTTTCACCCATCGCATGGAAGCGAACTGGCCTGATAGGGATCAGAATACAGATTGACGGTCGTATCGTATAGTCAGCGGAGGTGTGTGGAACTGCAATCCCAATACTCTTACCCTGCAATCCTGTCGGATAGGTTTTTTCTCGCTCAATCAATCTTTCTTTATATCCTTCTTTGACATAGCCCTTACGCTGCAGAAGTTCAGAGCCATACCCAACAGCTGCTTCCCAATCGGGTAAATCTATGCCCAATTCAATCAAATCCTCATCTAGCAGTTTCCTCATCCTTCGATTTGTCTCCTTTTCATTTGATATTAATACAGCAATTTCATGATTTCTTCTGGAGATTTGACTTTGTCCATCTCCTTGCGGGTAGTTTGGTTTGTAAGTATACGCATTAATTGGAACATGGGGCCTTGGTGCCTTTCATGTTTTGTAGTACTTACGCAGAACACCCATTTCACCGGGTCATTTGTTTCGTGCCCGAAGCGAATGGGTTCTCGCAGGCGAACCGCACTAAACGCAAGCGCTTTACCGCCGTCCTCATACCCAGCGTGTGCAATGACCACTCCTGGTAAAAACGCAATATAAGGTCCAAACTTCATTACGTTTTCTATTATTTTATCTATATAGCAATGATCAGCCTTATCTTTTTCCACCAGTAATGCCCCAGCCACCCGAATGGCTTCTTTCCAGTCTGCCACTCTGACATCTAATTGAATCATGTCTACTTGCAGAAGCGAGGACAGAGATAGTTCTAATGACGCCTTACCATCAAAACGTTCTTGCACACAATCGCGAAAGCGTTTTTTATATACATTCTCTATCTGTTCGTGAATTTTTAAAATATCCTGTTTCTCAAGTAGATAGTTATCTAACTGGACAACAGGTTTATCCATGCTTTGTATGGCACCTGTACTTATGATAAGTTCTGTTTGATGCATCGAGGATTCATTCACAGAGTGCATGGATAATGTATTCAAAACATTTATTTTGAAATGGCGTTCCAACTTCGTTTTTAAGATAAATGCAGTATCTTTCCCCGAAGAGCAAACAAGTAACGTCTTTACTGGCATCATGGTGAGTTCCTCGATTGCGGAAACAAAGCACAGAACAAGATAGGCAAATTCATCCTGGTTTACATCTCTCTCCATGAACTTTTTAAGGACAGTGAGCCGTGTATTTACCGCGTTACAAACAGCCGGATAACTGTCCTCTATTCCCTTTTTATACAGACCCTCAGCAATCGTTTCCCCATGTTTACTTCGCTCCAGCATCCCCGCAATGTTGGCTACAAGATATAGCATCGTCTCTTGGCTAATTTGATCTTCTACATTACAGTCGATACAAATGCCGCTAGCAAAAGAAAACGCCAGCATTTCGGTTGGACTTGAGAGACCCTGGTCTTTTACATTTTGAAGAGGAATTCGATTTTTCAGCTGCTGTGCAAGGAACTCTGTTTCTCCGCGAGCATGTAAGCCAAGTTGCAGACGGTCATCTAATGTTGCAAGGATACCAGCCGCAATTTTCTGCAATCGGCTGTCTGCAGAACTGTTGCTCCCCTTCACAAAATGTCCGGAATTAACACGGTTCAAAATAATCAGAATATCTAAAACCATTTTCTGGAATACAGTGTCTGATAAATTCAAGCCATATGCCTTTTCGCACGTCATAACTGCTTTTTCAACGATACCGTAATCCTCTCTATGGTAAAGCATTCTTCGCAACATTAGTGAAACGATACTGTTGCGCTCCACTCCCTCTAATGCAATATCTGCGATTGCTCGCCGTAAAGCGACCTCACTGCCTTTTACACAAAAACCATAGCGATTTTTTGTCTCCAGTTTTAAGCCGTGACGTGCAAGCCACTTTCGATTCTCCCCCATTTCGCTTACGATTGTATTTCTACTCACGCAAAGTGTCTGTGCTATTTTATCAGATGTCACATAGCCTTCCTGAATCATCAGCATTAAACAAGCAATCAGAACCCGTTCATTCCGTGAAAGCTTGTACCAGTAAAAGTCACTGTCAGCTATCATTTTCTCAATCTCTTGACGGCAATCGCTATGTATACATGCTTTTACCCTGCCTCCTTTGAGTAAAACATGACCTGTACCACCCATCACCCGTTCCAGAAGCAAAATATCGTTCCGAAGCGTTCTCTCGGATATCTTGTTTTCCTCTATCCAGTCGGTGATTTTGATTTCTTTTTCATCCAACATTTTTAGCAACAATTTTGCTTGCCGACTGTTCACACCTTTTCCCTCCCTCCACATGATTGTATTCACATAATATATCCTCGGCATATGCCGCTTTCTGTTAATCGCCATTTTCATACCATCAGTATATCAGCACTTCCGTGTGGTTTACAGCACAAGTTATTACGCCTTTTTTGAAAAAAACGACAAAATAATACAACGAGAACCCCGTATTTTTAGATATGGTGCGGCTTTACCGAAACAAAAGCACATTTTACTGGCAGATTACTGGATAAGATTTGTTCTTGATACAGTCTTATCTGCATGATAATATTGTTGTATAGAAAACAAAAGAAGTGCTATTTCAATCTTAATCGAATTACGCACCAACTCGTTTTGCCTTCACTTTTAAAGGTGCTTTTTCACTTAAGAATGCAAATTGCAAGAAAAATGAGAAAGATAGGGTGTTAAGATGGCTGTATTGAATTTAACTGGCTGTTCCGTTTGTGATGGACTCGCTAGCGGAAAAGTTCTTCATTATGTTCCTTTTAGCCCCTCTATGGAGGAAAACCACATCAATCCTGAAGCGGTTCCGGAGGCGCTTTCCCAGTACAAAGCTGCTGTGCAAACTGCCTTCGCCGAGCTTGTCTCTCTTCATGATCGATTAGATGCTGCTTTGCCGGAGAAGGCCAAGATCTTTTCCGCTCATCAGGATATCCTAATGGATGATGCTATGGATGAGGATATCCGCAACGCAATCATGGTAAATTATCTCTCCCCCGTTTCTGCCGTTAGCGCAACCTATGACCAATATATTTCAATGATCATGAAATCGAAGAACCCCTTGATTCGAGAACGCACTATAGATATGGCTGATGTAAAAAATCGGCTGCTCCGTTGTCTGCTTGGCATTCCCGATATAAACCTTTCCACTCTTTGCGAAGACACAATTATTGTGGCCCATGAGCTGCTCCCCTCTGATACGGCCTCTCTTGATTTCTCTCATGTACGTGGTATCATCACAGAAACAGGCGGTGCTACCTCGCACACAGCTATTCTTGCCAAAAGCTATGGTGTTCCTGCACTCTTGGGCGTAGTAGGGGCTCAATCGCTACTTCCTGCCGACGCCGCTCTTCTATTGGATACTACTTTGAAAGAAGCCATTCTTGATCCCTCTCCTGCACAGTATGAAGTTTTTTATAAAAAAAAGAACCGTCTTGACACTGAAGCAGCAAAAGCCCTCGTCTATCTCGGTGCTGATTCCCGCATGGCGGACGGAAGCCCCATTTCCATTTGTTTGAACCTCAACGATGTTGATGAGCCGTTAAGTGAGGACATTCGTGTGGATGGTGTTGGGCTCTTCCGCACGGAATTTCTCTATATGGGTACTGATACCCTTCCCTCGGAGGAGACACAGATGGAACTTTATAAAAAAGTTCTGTCGCGCTTCCGCAATCAACCTGTCACCATTCGCACACTGGATATTGGCGGTGACAAAAAATCGCCCTGCTTACAGCTTCTCCCTGAAGACAACCCATTTCTAGGGAACCGCGCACTGCGTTTTTGCTTTTCAAATCCTGATATATTTCGGACGCAGCTGCGTGCCTGTCTTCGCGCAAGTGTTTTTGGTGACCTTTGGCTAATGTTCCCTATGGTTGGGAGTCTTGACGATATCCGTAAAGCAAAAGCCTTTGTGGAAGAAGCTAAAGCGGATCTCCGTGGACGGGGAATCCCTTTTGCGGAAAATGTGAAATTTGGAATTATGGTTGAGATTCCATCTATCGCTCTTATTGCTGATCTCATTGTCGATGAGGTGGACTTTTGTAGTATTGGTACTAATGATTTAACACAGTATACCCTTGCAGCTGACCGCATGAACCCAAGTGTCAATTCCTATTACCAAACACTTCATCCTGGGCTTCTTCGTTTGATTCAGTATGTTGCCACCCAGTTTCGTCGTGCTGGAAAGCCTGTATGCGTCTGTGGAGAAATGGGCGGAGACCCTTACGCTGCAGCCGTTCTTCTGGGTCTCGGAATAGATCATCTCTCCATGGGAGTATCATCTGTCGCAAAGATAAAACAATTATTACATCATCTTTCGCTATCTAAAGCGGAGGAATTGGCGAATACTGTATTGGGCTTATCAACTGCCGGTGAAGTGGATACTTTCCTGCATAAAGAACTAAATGCTATCTTTGCACCACTGCCTTAGGTAGTCATTTCTTACCCCAACTGATTTAAGCAGAAAGGATGATGGTTGTTATGTACGTGAAAAAGGTTGTCATTCAAAATAAAAGTGGGCTACATGCTCGCCCTGCCTCCGATTTTATCGGATGTGCCAAACAATTTAAATCGAAAATCACACTAAAGAATCTTTCCACAGGTGAAGAGGTCAACGCCAAATCGATTGTGATGCTTCTCTCGCTTGGTCTATCTCAAGGGCAGGAGATAGAACTATGTGCTGTGGGCGAAGATGAAACTCTTGCCATAAACGACCTTGTGGCACTTGTCAACTCCAAATTTGAAGAAACATGAATCATGGTTATTCAGATAATTATCCCCAGATAATGAAGCACCCCCAAGTTGGATAAAAATATACAGCAAAAAGTGTTCAAAACACCAAAAGAGCTTGCTGTCTGTGCGGCACAGGCAGCAGGCCATTTTTACTTTGATTCATCTATTGCTAAAATCTAAATGCTCAATCAATTCTGCTTTGAAGTGATCCATGGGCTGAAATTTCTATGAGTACAGCAATTCACTTTTAAGTAAGCCGAAGATATTCTCTATCTCGGCGTTATCCAAACATTTTTTGCGACTCATTCTTTGTCGGATGCCTTTCTTGCGAAACACCATCTAATACTTCTTGTACTGGTATTGCCAGCCCAGGATGGAATGAAGAATAAGGCTGATGTCATCCGGGGTTCTCTCAATTACTCGACTTATCATAGTGGGGACCATGTTCAGCGCCAGACGATATGAGATGGCATAACTGACTAGGTCATTGCTGTGCAGATCGAGAGTCGGGACCAGATAGAGTTTCTCTCCTAATAAACTCAACCCTGTCACATCTGTGGCTCATTTCTAATTCGACTTCTCGACATGAAAATTCCGGTTCAACAAATTAGGTGTGTTTTTGCCCACTTTCCCCATGTAAAAACGAATTTCTTCATTCTAACATGGCAAACCAACTTCTTCATAAGCCGCCAGGTTGTCTTGTGGTTCAAGTAAATCTTTCGGTTATGTAGTCCTTCCTTAATGTGGAGATCCCGTACCATTCTGTTTTTGTGGTAAATAATAGATTCCCCCCACGTTCAATGACACCTTTGTCGTTGATTTCAAAACCTTCGCATTGCTTCACGACCGCTCAAGCGCGTTCCTCTCGCATCGTTCCTAGTACCCAGTTGTTAAATTTAGGCGTACAGCGTTTGTTTGATATCGCTTTTGGCAAGATAAGTCAGTCCATCGAAAAGCTAGCTTTTGCCGAACTTTTTCGATGGGCTGAACGATGGGTACCATCCTTGCCCAATTTATCCGGAAAACGCTGGCTACCGGTATTCTTTGACCTGTTCTTTGCGATCATTAGTCGCGGATTGATGTCCATTAAGGCGAGCCGTTCCAGAAGCTGTCTCCTGTCACGATCTCGGTCTAGCCGCCGGCCTCCATGTTGCCCTCGCCGACTGCCCATACCGTGCAGGGCGGACCGGCAATGAGAAATAGCACAGCCAGCAGGGCCGAAAGAATGCATTTGCTCATATTGTTTTCTTTTCTAAAGTCTTGCTGATACTATATAGAGAAGAGCAGCCGCATCGCTGCGACTGCTCGTTAAACCGAGTATTCTCTTTCATGCTACATAACGCCGACCTTGTTGCCGGAGAGTTCCGTAGGACCGTCGTAAACGTCGGCGCCGCCCCCTCCTTCGCCACTGTGATCTTCGATCCAACCGAAGCCCAGAATATAAACATACTTTTGCCCGTCTTCAACTTTTGTGTCCCCATGTTTCGGCTCGGCCTAGTTTTGGGGTTGGTTTTGAGACTGGGTTGGCTGGCCGGAAGTCGGCTCCTGCTTATTCTCGGGTTCTTTCGCCTGAGCAGGTTCCTCCTTTTCCGGTTCCTTCGCCGGTTCCTCACCGCTCGGTTCTGCCGGGTCGGCGGGGTTTGCGGGATCGGGCTGCTCTATGGGGTCAGTCTCGTCCGCTCCCCCTGCAACGGGGAGCCCTTCCTCCGGCCGGCCGCTGGGCTGCCCGGTGGTCTCATCCCCGGCAATGGGGCCATTGCCCAGCTGTGCTACATCCTCGGGCTTACCCTTGCAAGCAACGCAACCGAGCAGCAGCACAACAATCAACATAACTGCAATCAGCTTCTTCATAAACAACTCCTCCTTATCTTGCCTTTTGAGTGCTAACATACCACTGGATGTCGTCCGCTGTAATGATATCTGCTGCTGTCACAAAGTAATTAAGGCTTTGCTTTGCATTTGTTTCCACACCGGTAAAAAGGCGGCGTCATTGTCGGTGGTAAGCCTATTGATCGGTGCCGTTTTCCCACCCTGCGGTGGTCATATTTAACCGCAAATTCAAACCTGCCGGTATTATAAAGATTATTTGTGTATTTAGCTCCTGCTCTCTGCCGATAAGCTATATCACTCTGTGTACGGTAGAACTGGGGGAAGGCACCTTTACCGTGAGAGAGGTCACGCCTCCCTATGGGTATCTCCTCAGTGATTCTAGTATATTACGATTTTCCAAATTATGCAATCATCAAATCCGGTTAGTCAAGATCCCCCTGAATGCAGGCTTGTGATTGTGCTTTTTCTTCCCGGAAGGAGAAAGCGAAGCGCCTTCCGAGTCGACGGAAAACGCTTCGCATAAAGCCCAAACAATATGAACCGCTATACCCCCCCAAGCCGCCCCTATATGCGCTTAACCCGCAATGTTCTTGTTGCGACTGCCTCTTGACTTGGCTTTTTTAATTCTGTTTTCGTGTCAAGGGAGGCGATCATTGCACGACGGTATGCATCGGAAATATCAATACGTTCCCTCGAAAACGGGTTGGGGATCTTTATGTATGTGACCTTCATCGATATCGTACGGGGAGCATCGCTTTTTTCCTCTTTTTGTTCCCTGGCCGGTTTTTGCCGGAGTGCTTTAATTTCAACCCTTAATGCATCTTCTGCGCACGAACAGAATGCATCGATTCTTGCGGCGTTTTCTTTTGTATGAATTGTCACATCTGATGCCTGCCTATTGACCTCGTTACCCGTAATCGCGACCGTTTGGTTAGGGAAGCGATCCAGCAGATGCCTTTTATCCATCTTGCGGCGCAATTCTTCCATCATTTCTTCATCGAGAAATTCGGACCTTTTCATTTTGCCTAAAAGTTCATGCCCCATGAGATATTTCAGTTCATCGCCCGAAATTCCGCATACCCCTAACATAACCGTTGCAAAATTCCGTCGCAGAACATAGGTGGTCGGCTCTTTTTCCCGCTGCACCTCTTTGTTTGCGTTTATTGCTTCTTGCGCGTATTTTATGGAATCCTCAATGGAATCCTCAATGGAATAGCCATTGACATCTGCTTCAGTATTACACCTGCGGAGAAGCTCCGTTATTTTTGCGCTGAACCTGTCGCGAGGGCATTCATCACTATATGAGCCTTCTGCGTTTGCTATAGGATATTCCGAGATTTCATCAGCTGAAAGACCCTGCTTCTCCATAATCATATTTTTGCGCTCATTGATAAATTGAAGAAGTGTGGTTGGAATCAGTAGCGCCCGATAGGCGTTTTTGTTTTTCAGCCTGCTATGGGATCCTCGGGATACCTCCTCCTGCTCGTTGATATATGCAATATGGGTATCGGATTCAGAGTTCATCCTCTTGATATCATCGTATTTCAGCCCACAGCATTCTCCCGGTCGCAGGCCCAAAAACAGCATAATCAATCCGCCGATATAAACGCCGCTGCTTTTCAACCGTTTATCATATACCTGTTTTGCAAACTTTGCTTCATTCTTTATCGTGAGGGATCGTGGGACACGTAACTGCTGATCGATGTCGCGTTCCCGCTCCCCGTGTCTTTTTCTGATTTTGCGTTTTTTCCGTTTTCCCCAGCTTTCCCGTAGCGGATCGGCATATAACATTCTGCTGTTACTTTCGACAAAACTTGTTACATGGGCAATGACAGTTTTCCTTTTTCGGATCGTAGAGTCTTTCAGTTCTTTTCCGTGATGTATCCTATAGGCCTCGCATTGGCTTTTTAGTGCAGCATCGTAATCCTGAAGAGTGATTTGATTAAATGCAGTTTTTCCGGTCTCCTTTTTAATGGCTTTTGTAAATAAGGAAACGATCTTTCTATAGTCATCTGCGGTATTATTGTTCCACCGGTACCGGTTCTTAATCCCCCTGATCAAGCAGCATGAAAACACACTGTCTAAAGATGATGCCAGTTCCTCGGAGGTGAAGCTTAATACTTTATTCTCCATCAGAGATCCCTCCCTTCCCAGGATAGCCTTTGGCGATCAGGCCGTGTGTTGACTGCAGCTTAACGGATGTATGAGCAGGGATATCGAGCCTTACATGTGTTGTGTGATCAACCACTCCCGGAACATCATCATAGTACGGTTTGCCAGGGGTGACAGTGATGTGTTTATCAATAGGGCGCTCATCCCTGACCTCGGAGAGGCAGCTATTTATTGCTTCATTCACATGTGTTTCCATGGTAAACAGCTCATGAGCATTTTGGAAGTCAACATAATGCCTGAACACGGTCTCGTTCTGTTCTCTTCCTAAAAGGTATCTTATTTCACCCTGTTCCAACCCGAACTTTGCCCACAAATGTGCACAGCTCTCTGCCAGATCCTTGGGATCAAAGGTCAGATCGATTTGGCGTTTTCCTTTTTTGTCTTTTGTAACAATTGTTCTTGTCTCTTTTCCGAAGAGTGTTTTGAGCTTCTCGTCTAATTCCTTTGGCGTAAGCTGCCGTTTGTTCTTTCCTCTAAAAAGAGTGCCTTGAGGGTGCTGATCCAGGGAGCCTTGAGCAGGCGGCGTAATAATATCCATAATCAATGCGGGGATTGGTACGCAGCGTATCTTTATTTCGGTATCCGGGACGTCACTCGTCCTAATGTATCTCCCTTTTTGGCGAACAACCAAGCTCCTGATCTCGGCATATTTATAGGCATACTTTTCATATCCCGGAATGGTTTTGAAATCTTTTACCTCCAGGGCACAAATCTCACTTGAAGAAAGCCCCAGGAAAATAGCCATCAATGCCGCCTTGTTTATACCGGGCGCTTCCTTTGCCTTTTCTGGATTCGGGATCAACTGCTTATACAAATCATGGTACTCATTGCGGGTCAGTACCTTTTTAACAAGATTTCTTGATATTCCTATAATCGGCGATCTTCTTATACGGAATACTTTTTTATACACCTCTTCTACAACATCGCGGTTCACGGGTTCTTTTTCTAAAAACGCGGAAATTGTTTTCCAAAGGCAGTTGCTATACTCCACCATCCTGTTTGTAACAACGTTTTCCCTTCCAGAACCTTCAGCTGCTTCTTTTTCGCCCTTTACCACATCCTTAAAATAGGAATTGACATTTACGCCGAGGCTTTCCCGAATGATTTCCTGATGCCTGCGAACATAGCCACCAGCACCCACTGCCAAGTTAATATGTTCGCGCAACTGCTTAAAAACCGCTGTAAGATATTCATTGTACTCCGGATCTGATTGGTCAGAATGACAAAGAATTCGTTTTAAATCAAAGTCTCCAAAGCACAGAATCATGTGCATCATCAACTCTTGGTTGGTAGTCTGTTCTTCTTTTGTTGCCCAGTTGGTGCTAATGCCCTTATAGTTATTAAGCCAGAATTTAGCGAGAGGCATTCCTTCATCTGCCGTAATGGGAATCGTTCCATCAAAGCGATAAAGGGTATCAAAGATCACATGTTCCATCATTCTGCAAACAGGAATCTTAGCAGGTGCCAGTTCGTTGCTGTCTTTATATTTCTTCTCAATCTCCTTGTTCTCTTTAAATCCGTTTTTGTACTGATATGTATGCTCTTTTCCAATCCGCTTTTTCAAGCAATAAATCGACATCTTAATCCGATTGCTCTGACGATTTTTCGCATATTTAGACTTGTTGAAGAAAGCAAAGTAGGTATAACGAATCGACAGATTGTCAGTCAACCGGATCTCTTTTGGCGGGTTGCGTTTTACTGGTTCCACCCCGGCACCTCCTTCGGCTTCCCTCTTACCAGGTAAGGAGGGAAATAGACCGCTTGAATTTCAACTGTATCAACCTTATTTTACATGATATGCGGAAAATGTCAAATCATAAGGTTGACAGAAATGCTTAAATATTGTATCATAATACTGCGAGAAAGCCAGTATTCAAGCTGGTTTATAGACCTTCGTGCTCATAACCCGGAGGTCGGAGTTTCACGAAGATCCTCCCTCCGCAACCAGAAGCCCCCACTCGAAAGAGTGGGGGTCTTTTTTGTGGATAAAGACCTTCTGCTCGTTGCAAAGGATGACGAGCTGGGGCGTAAACTCCAGGACCTTGAACTTACCACGCGCAAGAGAGCACCACGAAGCGGAGGGGATTAACTGTGAACCAAAAAGTTATGCGCAGTGTGATCGCGGATTTATCGCAGGCCGTAGCTGTCAAACAATCCTGACACGGCTGCGGGAGCATGACACCCGCCGCAGCTAAAACCGGGAATTAATCGCCATCAAACTGAAATGGCACAAGCCGTAACAGTAAGCACATGCCAAAATCATAATGAGCCGAAAGTCATCAAATCATGCACCGCAATCGGCAAAAAAGAGCAGCTGCTTTGTGCGCTCTCCAAAGGCGGGGAGAAAAGAATATTCATTGGTTAGTTGACACTAACTGCAGGTGGTGCTATACTTTGGAACAGAAGCAAAAAGTGATGCTATCTTGGTGAAATCAGCCGAAAACGCAAAACGAAGCAAGAACAGCATTGGGCGGGCAGCCGCAGGGATGCGGCTTTTCTAAACCGCACGAGTTAGCCGCCGCTAACCAAATGACGCACATGTGCCCGTCAGATCCATCTAACAATATGCCGAATATGTGAAAACGGAGGGGTAAGATGTCATTCTTCGAAAATACCCGCAAGCCCGTGGGCCTCGGCGGGAAAATTATGGTCGCTATGATGAATGTCGGGCACAGCGCCGTGGCCCGGTGGGGGCTTCAATTTCTGAATGCTGCGCCGGACGCCAAGGTGC
>OHBE01001051.1_pt1 | contig 26345 bp, 17 predicted proteins | sample 1577231 | NCBI WGS metagenome assembly OHBE01 (sample SAMEA3541506, study PRJEB24748) | human gut metagenome | biome: human gut; feature: human-associated habitat; material: faeces | place: China | collected 2012 | reverse complement strand
ACCCATCCGAAGCACCTGAATCCGTAAAATCGGAACTGGCGAAAATAAATAAGAGGCAGGATGATATTATCCGTTTCATTCGTCACTATGAGGAAGAGCAACTGAATCCGATGATACGGGCAACAAATTCTATCGCTTTGCGTTTTGATGTTATCGGCAAAACTTTAGAAACCCTTATTCTCTCTCAACTGGAAGCCAGTCAGGAGAGACAAACAGCCGTACTAAAAAAGTTAAGTGAGCAGTTCTGTAATCATGCAGATGTGATAAACAACCAGTCGAAACAGATTAATGCACTTTACCAAATACATCAACGGAATTATAAAAAGCTACTTCAACTGATACAACTCTATTCGGAACTGTCCGCTTGTGGTGTGATGGATAGCAAAAGGAAAGAAAACCTGAAAGCTGAAATCAGCAATCTGATAAGTATATAGGATTATGCACATAAACTTTGCTCCACCATCAAACGGAACATATAATAACTCAGGGAGTAGCCGACAGCTTACTAACTACCTCGAACATGAAGATTTAGAAAGAATGGAGAAAGGTATTTATACCGAAGGCTTTTTCAATCTGGAAGATGATAACATCTACAAATCAACCGTTATAAAAGATATAGATAGCAATATCGGGCAACTCTTAAAGACAGATGCTAAGCTTTTTGCTATTCATGTTAGCCCATCGAAAAATGAACTTCGAGAGATGGGTAATACAGAACAAGAACAAGCCGAAGCTATGAAACTGTATATCCGTAAGGTGTTTATCCCTGAATATGCCAAGAATTTTAATAAAGGGCTATCCGATACGGATATAAAGTTTTATGGGAAGATACATTTTGACCGTAGCCGTTCAGATAACGAACTGAATATGCACTGCCATTTGATAGTAAGTCGTAAAAACCAAACGAATAAAAAGAAATTATCACCGCTAACCAACCATAAGAGCACCAAGAAAGGGACGGTAACAGGTGGCTTTGACCGTGTGAACTTATTCCAAAAGGTGGAACAAGGTTTTGATAAACTATTCAAATACAGCCGCCAACAGACAGAATCATTCAATTACCACAACATGATGCAGAATGGCTCTATATTCGAACAACTTAAACTACAGGAATATGAACTTCAATCCAACGAAAGAAAAACAGAAATCAATGAGAATAGCAATCAAAAGAACTTGTTTTCTATCAATATTGAAAACAAAAAAGCAAATAATCAAGCTTTCTACACAGATACCCATATCGCTATTCCCCCTCAAAGCAAGGCTACTATCAATCCATCTTTCGATCAGAAAAGTGACGAAATATCTGGTTCGTTCATATCTATAGTATCACAAGGAGCAAACTTTCCATTAAAATCAGAAGAAAAAATAGTAAAATCGAAAAAGAAAAAAAAGAAAGGTCGAAAAATGTAATATTCTATCAATCTACATATAAATCTGTACGTCTAAGTTTCCATCAAATAAATAAAGAAGAAAATATTGGCAAATTAGAGTTTAATAGCTAAATTTGTATACCTTTACCTATACAGGTTAAGCGATTAATTAATCAACAAAGAACACTGTTTATGATTTTCAACATTTACTACATCAATTTTCCTAAAGTATATGAAATAAAAATGATGCTTAGCAACATTATATCTAAAGCAAGAGAAGTAACAAAGGGAGAAGGTAAAGAAAGCGAGGATGAATTAAAAGCAAAATTTGGATTTAAAATCCTTGATTTCTTTAACACCGGGATTGAAGGTGGAGAAAAAGCAAAAAGTTCTGATTCTAGAAAAGTATTAGAAACCTTTGAAATTAAAACAACTAAGTCTATCATTTTAAATGAAGTTGTTGAAAAAAGCAATAATATTACATCTTTTGATAATATTAATGAAGGAGAACTTATAATGGTAGATAATGTTCACTTATCATTAGAGAATGAAGCAGAACTTAGAACTATAAAACTATTCACTAGTGGAGCATTTAAAGATATGGCTTTACCGGGAGCTAATGGTTTTGACATAACAAATCTTTTTAATTCTATGTTTAAAGATTATGCTTACAAAATTAAAGGTTCTATTCCTGAAGAATCTGAGAAGTTATTGATAAAAATACCTTTAACTTTTGAAAATGAATTTGAAAGTTCATATAGTGTCGATGACTTATTTGTAGGAAAAGTATCCATACTAGGATTATATAAAGGGAAAATAAAAATTGATAATTTAAGAAATTCTTTTCAGTTCTTTCAAGAAATAGGTAGCTTACAAAATATAGCTAAAACAAACTCTGAAGATGATGAAATACAAGAGAGCCAATACCCCCTTAAAAATCCTGAAATTAACTATTTTATAAGTTCAGGAGATGGATTAGATTATCATTATATTGATTTGCTTGCTATTGTTCAAAATGTGAACATACTTCACTAATTGAAAAGATGAAAGAATTATTGCTTTTTTTTGAAAAAGATGTTTTTTATGAATATAAAAAGCACAAGTTAGAAGAAGGTTATACTATAATTAGTATAGGTGAATTTCTTAAAGATATCGCAAATAGTGCTTTATATAATGAGTTTGATTATACAACACAAATTATTGATATATCTGCACTTGCCTCAGGTTATAAAGAATTTCAACTACTCGGCGAACAACTTTTAAATCAATTTACTAATCCAGAAACAATCTTCATAGCAGATAAAAGACATGAAGATATTCTCAAACATGAATTAAGATATTGTTTTTTAAATTTTGACGACATTAAAATTCAAGGAAGAACTAGAGACCAAGTAGATGACGGGAACTCTAAATGCAATTTTATTTCATCCAAACATAAAAAAATAATAGATCTGAACGAAAATGAGTTAGAGGTTTTCTTTGAAAAATTTAGAGAGAGTCTATATGGTCATGAGAAATTCAAAGATGATTTCTATGACCTTGTAAAAAACTTCAGGATCTTCAACAAATTAGGGGAACATAAGATTCTATCTTTATTTCTTATGGGAGAGTCAGGAGTTGGAAAAACCGAAGTTGCTAGAACTATCTACAAATGCTTAGGCGGAAAGAAGAAACTAGCCAAAGTTAACTTTGGAAACTATAGTAGTGAATTTTCTCTAAGTTCTTTAATTGGAAGCGCAAGAGGATATATTGGTAGCGAAGATGGAGAAATCTTTATTAGAGTAAGAGACACTGATATGGGTATTATCTTAATCGATGAATTTGAAAAATCAAATGCTGCCCTTTTTAATTACTTCCTAGATGTATTAGAGAGTGGAAAAATAGTGAGTTCTCTTGCAGATGAAATTGATCTCAATGGATTCATTATAATTTTTACATCAAATATAAGCAAAGAGAACTTTCAAAATAAAATATCTCCAGAATTACGTTCCAGATTTGATTACAAAGGATTATTCACTTTATTATATAATAAAGACAAACAAAAGTTTGTTGAATTTAGAGTGAAAAGTATTATAAGAAAATTCAACTTAGAATTTGAACACAAATTAAATGAAAACTTATATGAATATTTTCAATCACAGATAAATGTAAGCAAATATAATAACATGAGAGATCTAAACAAAAGAATTAAACGTATATTTGTTGAGTATGTTTCCAAAGAGCTTTATCAAGATGCAATTATAATAGAAAATCCTTCCACTAAGAAGAAATTTCTAAGAAAAATATTAGGTTTATCCTCTGAATAATATGCAATAGTTACAATAAAATGTATACATTTGTTTCGTAATCGTTCTTATAGCGAGCAAAACGATAAAAGATAATCGTGTGCTAAATCATGTGGATTTCCAAATGGAAGAAACTATAAAACGGTGATAATCAGCAGAGAGAAGATAATAGTTCTCTTGCTGGTGGCACCACTTCAAAATAAAAAACGTTGTGAATCATCTTTCGCAACGTTTTTTATTTATCTCCACAAACTATATTAGTAACCTTTTTATGGTTCAAACTAGTACTTCAACAAAGTAGAAAATCCCGTAATAACCGAACTGAACTAAAGACATAACCGGAATTATATTTTTCTAACTGCTCACAGTCTGTCGATGCAGCCCATGCCGCTGACAAACACTGTATCTTTACGGAATTGCATGCTTCGATATCAGAAACCGCATCTCCTACATATATCATTTCATTCGACTTAAAGCCATAATATAATGATATGGCCTTCATTGCTTCTGATTTTCTGTTCTTTTCAGAAGAGCCGGTTTCTATTCGGTCAAAACACCCATCCATACCAAATTGTTTCAATGTAATATCACAACTTCTTATACCTTTTCCCGTAATAAGAACTACTATTACATTTCTTTCATGTAATTGCCCGATCAATGTTTTCATCCCTTCAAATGGCTTGGGACATAAAATGGCATGCATTTCTTCATAAATTACATAGAAATCATTTAATGCCTTCTCCCGACTATCACCGGAAACCACTTGATTGATCATACCTTCTTCATTTAATCCGAAGGTCCGCGCTATCTCGTCATCTGATAATTCATGATCTACATAAGGAGTAGTCGCCTCTCTGAATGCTGCTAAACATAGCGGAATAGTATCTCCTATCGTACCATCCAGATCAAAAGCTACCAGCCGGATCATAATTTTCAGATTTATTGATTTGACGAATCACCCTACATGGGTTTCCAACAGCCAGACTGTTTGCAGGAACATTTGTGACAACAACACTTCCGGCACCAATAACACTTCCCTTACCAATAGTAACCCCGGGCAATATAATAACTCCACCACCGATCCAGCAACCATCTTCAACAGTGACTGGAAGGGCAAATGTATGACGGACATATCGAACTCCCTCCGGTGCCTCAACAGGTGTTAACCGTTCATTCAAATCAATGGGATGCGTTGCCGTATAAATCTGGACATTAGGAGCAATCAGTACATTATTACCAACTGTAATCTTATTGCAATCGACAAACACACAGCCCATATTTACCGTAACATTATCACCAATATGAATATTACATCCATAATCGCAGAGAAAAGAATGTCCTACGGAAACCTCTGTTCCGATACTACCGAACATTTCTTTCAGAATCGCATATTTTTCTCCTTTTTGTTCATAAGACAGTGAATTGTATCTCATCAACAAACGGTGAGTTTTTCCTTTTAGTTCTAGAAAAACCGGAGCATGGCAATCATACCATTCACCGGCCAAGCATTTCTCCATCTCTGTTTTCATTCGTTCCCTCCCATGCGGATTTATAAGAAAGTAACAATTTCATCCTTGTCCTTTCGGGTAGTAAAGTGATCAGGTTGCTCTTGGATATATCCCAATGATACAATAGCTACCGGATATCTTTCGGACGACAGCCCGAAATTAGCTTTAAACAATTCCGGATCAAAGTTGCACACCCAACAACTTCCCAGCCCTATTTCGGCTGCGGCTAAACAGATATGCTCTGTAGCAATAGCAGCATCGATATCCGCATGATTTTTGTTATCGGATTTACGTACCCATGCTATCGATTTATCGGCACAAACAACAATGTATACCGGTGCCCGTGCGAACCATTCTCTATTATAACATTGCCGTAAATTCTGTTTTTGTTCTTCACTGACCACCACCATGAAATGCCAAGGCTGATAATTAACTGCAGAAGGAGCTAAACGGGCACATTCAATGATATAGTCGATTTTATCCTGTTCGACCCTGTCTGACTTATAATTTCTCACCGAGAAACGTTTTTTTGTAAGTTCTAAAAAGTTCATATCCTATCAATTTTTAATATTTAAAGCAAAGTTATACCATTTTCAGGTCTATTATTATGTATTACTTTTCGTTATATCGGTAAAATTACGTTTTTTAGACTATATTTGTCTTATGAAAAGAGAAAACTTACATCAACCGTTTGAGATTAGTTTCAGTGAGTTTGACGAGTCAATGCTAAAAGAACACGACCATACTTTTTTTGAGTTGGTCTACATCTTATCGGGTACAGGTATCCAATGGATTAACAATAATAAATTTTCTTATCACGACGGACACCTATTTATGATAACTCCCGGAGACTCACATTCATTTGAAATACATTCCACTACTAAGTTTATCAATATTAAGTTCAATGATATCTACATTCATTCCGCTGTTTTCGGTACAGAAAACATAAAACGATTAGAATTTATCTTACAGCATGCCAACCACCAACCTGGCTGTATTTTACGAAATCGAACAGACAAACTACTCGTAAAACCTATGATTGAAGCCATCATCAGGGAATACGTCAATAGAAACTTATATAGCAAAGAAATCATAACGCAACTGATAAACACCATAATAATAGTCGTTGCACGCAATATCGCCATGTTTCTGCCTGAACAAGTCAATGAATGCTCCGAAGAGAAATCACTCGGTATACTGCAATATATCCAGACCTACATTTATCAATCCGAGAAAATCAAAACGAAAACTATCAGTCAACATTTCGGCATTTCAGAGAATTATTTGGGACGTTACTTTAAAAAACACACAAACGAAACAATGCAACAGTACATACTGAATTATAAACTGAAACTGGTAGAAAACAGATTATTGCATAGTGAAATGAGAATCAGCGAGATTGTAGCAGAGTTAGGCTTCACCGATGAAAGCCATCTAAATAAACTATTTAAAAAATACAGAGGTTGCAGCCCCACAAATTTCAGAAAGAATAATGCAGTATAGCCCCAATAATAAGTTATACAAGTTTCAGACGCCCTATTCGTCTGATATGCCCGATATCTTCTCCTTCTTTACATTTTCCTTTTGTTGCTCTCTATACTGTCGCGGAGGCATGCCATACCTTTTCGAGAACAGTTTATAGAATGTTCCGCGGTTGTTGAATCCGGTCTGGTCCATAATCTCTTCAATAGTAAGATTCTTGGCTATTAACAGCCGTTCTGCCATTGTTAAACGGTATTCCTTAATGATATCAGCAGGAGACTGTTCGGTTATCGGTTTTAGTTTCCGGTAGAACTGGCGGGTACTATACCCCATCTCACTACTTAGCAATTCCACTTGTAAATCGGGATTTGCAATATTCTTCTCTATAATCTCGAGCATTTTATCCAGGAACTCCTGATCTTCTTTATGTATACAATTGCCATGTTCCATAGTGAAGGAACTGAAAATAGAGCTATAATATTCTTTCAAGTCTGCCTCCCGTTTGATGAGACGATAAACGATTTTCTCCAGATACTTCACGTTAAAAGGTTTGGTAACATAGGCTTCTGCTCCTGACTCGATGCCCTTTACCTGATCGTCTTCGTGATGTAGGGCGGAAAGGAGGATCAGTGGAATGTGACTCCATAATTTGTGTTGCTTTATCTTCTGAGCAAACGACAGTCCATCGATACCGGGCATCATGACGTCTGAAATAATTAAGTCGGGTTGCTTCTGCTCCAGACTGCTCAATGCATCTTTTGCATTATCAAAAGAGCGCACATTGTATTTGTCTGCAAAAAGTTCTGAAACGAACCATAACATGGAATTATCATCATCAATAACCATGATGGTCCGTTTACCCATATCAAACTCTATGGCAGTCTTTTCTAAAACAATAGGTTCCTCCGTAGCCGTATGTAATAGTCCGGTTTCATAAGTAGTTTGTGTAGTGTCCCGTTCAGTTATGGGAAGATTGGGCAAGGTAACGGTGAATGTTGTCATTTCATAGAGAACACTATTTACGCTGATTTCCCCATTCAACTGCGTAATCATGCTCTTACAAATAGCTAATCCAAGTCCTGTACGAGAATTCTTACCGTTCATCTCAACAGAATCCAATATTTTATAACGATCGAATATTTTGGATAAATTTTCTTTGGCTATCCCTTTTCCAGAATTGGATATACAAAAAATTAACGACTGGTTTTCCACTTTCAACTCTATTGTGATAATTCCTTTGTCGGGCGTGTACTTAAAAGCGTTGGATATTAAATTGCTGACAATCTTATTAAAGCAACTGATATCCGTATTCCATTCAATGCCCGGAGAAATATGCAACTGATAATTCATTTCTTTATTTTCAGCCAGTTCTTCGAAAGATTCCGCTATGCTTCTAACCTTTTCCGACACGGATAACTGTTGAATAGAAAGTACTTTATTGCCGGTTTCCAATCTGCGAAATTCAAGTAACTCTAAAATCAGATTATTCAGTTTTTCAGTATTTTGTTGTATCATCTTTGCATACTTCTGAGTGTATGCGTCAATCTCCGGATTGGCAAGTATCTTCTCACAAGGACCATAAATCAAGGTCAGTGGCGTACAGAATTCATGAGTGATATTAGTGAAAAAACGCAATTTTGATTCGTAGATTTCTTCTTTCTTCTCCCGGTTCATCTTGTCCAACATACGGTGTTGTTTGCGACGGTATATATAAATGAGCCTATATATCCCTGCAGTGCACAACAGTGCAAATAGAATGAAATATACCATATAGGCCAGCGGACTGAGATACCACGGCGGAGTGATACGGATAATGACGGACTGTGTTTGGCTTTCTTGCCCGTTTATATTGTTTTTGTATTTTACTAATAAAGAATATTCACCCGGAGCAAGATTAGAGAAAATAGCGCTGGTGGATGTTCCGTTTTCTATCCATTGGTTGCTCATTTCTTCAAGCTTATAATAAAAAGAATAGTTGTTGCCATTGATGTAATCAATAGCCATAAAATTTAGCTGAAAGAAGTTCTGACTGTAATCCAGTTGAAGGATTGTTTTACCCTCCTTTTCATAAAGAAACTTATGAATATTGTGTTCTTTGCCAAAGATAGACAGTCCTTTCAGGGTGATTTGCGGCATATACTCTTCGGTGATACAGTCATTTGTCTGAATGGAAATAAAACCATTTGTACCTCCAAAAAACAGTGTTTCCGAAACGACATCTTTATAGAAAGCACCATCACTGAACTCGGTGATTTCCAATCCATTTCCACTGTTATAGGTTTGCCCTGTACGAGTCTCGGGGTTGAAACGTATCAATCCCTGGTTGGTACTCAACCAAAGATCGCCTTGGTGGTCCTCTAAAACTCCGTGTACAGTGTTATTTAAAAACAAGTCCGCTTTCGTATATAAGGAATCATCTTGTTCAAGATGCAACAACCCCGAGCTAGTTCCTAACCAATAACCTTTTGCGTTTTTGTAAATAGCAAAAATGTCGTTAGCTGTCTGACTGCTTACAATACTGTCAAAACGATGCGGAATCATTTCCCCTGTCTCTACATTCATGCGGTATGCACCGCAACCACGATTGCCAAACCAAAGTATGGAGTCGTTTTCCTGGTAAGAAGTAAAGAAATAGTTCGAAGCCATACGCCCGTTATCAATAACAGTACGGGAAGCAGATTTTACAGTAGGAGTAGCAGTAGAAGCATCAAAGATAACTTTTACAATGCCTTCACCTACCGTAGATACCCATAAGGTCGTATCATTCGGTTGTTTTATAGAATGCACATACTTCACTTTTTCTCCATTGGCAATGATAGGCAGTTCTTTTAATTGCCTGCTTAAGTACGAATAATAATTAATTCCATTTTCGGTTCCGATCCACAATTTATCTTTGCATCCGGGAGCAAAACAATAGACGGAATTATCTGCCAGCGCACTATTATATGGTGTAATCCGATCAGACGACATAGGCATACTGTTATCCGGAGTATACTTTTTAATGCGGAGTATCCCACTTCCTTTGGTTCCTATCCAAAGCGTTTGCTCCTGATCGTAGTAAAGAGCCCTAACCGGATTACTTATTTGATATACAGGAGTGTCTAAAAGAGTATTGGTAATAGAAAAGGTGTCATTATAATACATGTATACACCTTGTCCGTCTGTTCCTATCCATACAATATCTTGAAATTTATCTTTCATCAGACAGAAAATACCGGAATGTATTTCTGTTTTCTGTATCTGATATTTCATCTTTTGAGAGGACATATATTTTAGAACAATGAGACCACTGTTTTTGAAACCGATGTAGTAATCGTTTTTTTGCTTGATGATGGAAGATACTTCCCCATGCACTTCAATCTGACCTCTTAGGTCAGCTATATAGTATGCTTGCCGGTTATTAAAATCATATTCGTAAAGAGCGTAGGTTTCGTCAATAAAGTAAGCCATATCTTTCTCGGCAAAGGCATGGTATAATTTACACGAATGCGTAAAAAGATTCTTACGGGTTAATATCAGCCCCTGTTTTGTATTCTCAATACGATAACTTTGAGTCTCTTCATTGGAGGTAAATATCCATAAAATATCGTTTGAATCCACAGTCATAGAGAGTACATGGCTAAATTCAAGATTGGGAATTTCCAATCTATTGAAAGATTGTGCTTCTCGCTGATAATAATAAAGATAGCCATCATCTTTCAGAATAAAAAGCATGTCATCCTTATTGTTAGCCATAAAGTATTGCCCTTTGAATTCAGTGAAACTCTGGCTGGTCTGTTGCTTGGTATCTAAGCGATTCAATCCATAATTAGTCTGCACCCATAATATATCCTTCTCCGATTCGATGATTTGATTTATCAAGTTTCCGGAAAGTAAGGTTTTGGAAGAGTTTATTGGGGTATACAAATGTATGTCGGTTCCATCAAAGATATTCATGCCATCGCAAGAGCCGATCCAAATGATGCCCCGATCATCCTGATAAAGAGAGAGAATAGCACTATTTGAAAGACCATCTCTATTGGAAAATTGTCTCAAACTGTATGCATGAACCTCCAAAGGCAGGCAAAATAGTAAGCAAAGAAAATACAGTAGTGACAAGTATGTTCGATAAATGTATTTCATGTTAGATATAATGCATTAGTGGGTTCACAAAGATAATACATGCCGGACAAATAATTCTCAAGTGCATGATAAATGTTTTCTCCCGAAGAGATTGCCATTTCTATCAAAATAGTATCCGAATCCGGACTTGCTCCAAAACTTCTCCCTGCAAAGCAATATGAAAGGAGAGAAATGATGCAACCAGTCCGGATTGGATAAAGATCGAGATAGGATTATCACTCAATGACAGAGGCAAATCCTCCGTTACGTGCCAGACGCACTATTATTTTATCTCCTTTTTTAAGAGTATATTCTTTTTTTCTGTAATCCATAGCTTGTCGGTTAGCATTAACCCCATCCTCAAAAGAAGTCATCCGATAAGATTGTCCTTCTTTCAGGAAGTCAAAATCCAATTCAAAGGTTCTCTCTTGCTGTCGGTTGTTAGTCATGCCACCGATATACCACTTATCTCCTTTACGTTTTGCCACAATCACATATTCCCCAGCCTTAGCTTTCAAAGCAATGGTTTCATCCCATGTCTGCGGGACTTGAGTAATATATCGGGTACATTCGTCATTGCGATAGTAAAGTGTAGGATTGTCCGCCATCATCTGCAACCCACTTTCGAAAATAACAAATAAAGCCATTTGGTAAGCTCGTGTACCTATACTGGCTGAATTAGGGCGTTCGGAACAATAAATTTCCGGTTGCATACTAAGCATGGCACCCGGCGTATAGTCCATTGCACCAACCGCATTTCTCATAAAAGGCAAATATATGCTGTTGTCCGGTCGACATCCACCCATTTGTTCCATTCCTCTTACGCCCTCATAAGACAATACATTCGGATACTTATATTCCAATCCGGCAGGCTTAAATGCCCCATGAAAATCGACAAACAGATGGTGCTTGGCAGCCTCTCGGGCTACTCTTTCATAATAATTCACCATCCACTGGTCACTTCTGTCCATGAAGTCGATTTTGACTCCCTTCACACCCCATTTCTCGAAAGTCTCAAACAGCCCGAAATTGTTTTCTACAGTGAGCCATGTCAACCAAAGCACAATGCCTACATTTTTTTCTTTGCCATAACGAATGAGTTCATGCACATCTACCGCAGGATTTGGTGTATAGGGATCACGGGTACTCATAGCCCAGCCCTCGTCCATAATAATATATGGTATACTATAATTAGCAGCAAAATCAATAAAATATTTGTAAGTATCGAGATTGCATCCTGCTACAAAATTAACATCCGGTCCGTAGGGAGTAGCACCGTTCCACCATTCCCAGCTTGCCAATCCGGGCTTAATCCAGGAAGTATCTTCCAATATATTCTTTTCGGCCAATCTATAAGACATCGTATTCTCAATGAGTTGGCTATCTTCTGTACTAATGACAAAATAGCGCCAAGGGAAATTACGCTTTCCACTGGTTTGTGCTATATAGTCAGCTTCTTTCAGTATTTTGACACTCCGATCACCGTCTTCTCCAAATTCAAGAGGTACTTTGGGAAATACAGAAACCATACCATTGCTGCCATTACTTTTCAGAAAAACAGCCGGATAATCGGTTAGTGATGTTTCACTGATTAATATCTTACTTCCTTTTTGAGTATCAATCAGAATTGGCAATAAAGCCATTGAGGCAGATGATTTCCATTCTTTGCTATACAAATGGGTATATTCTTCTTCATAAGCCGTTTTAAAACTTCCGGACTGTTGCATGTGTAGCAAATAATTATCAGGGAAGTTCACTTGGAGGGTCTCATTCTTCACATTGATCATTCCTTTTTTATTGGTTATAAAACGGTAGGCAATTCCGTCATTGAAGGCACGAAACTCTACGGAATAACCTCCTTTGAAGTCTAGAAGAAGTTGGTTGTACCGATTACTTACAGACGAAAATTTCAATGGAATAACAGGCTTTAAAGACTCGTCTATATTCTTATGGCTTACTTTAGTCATTTTAGGATTCGTTCCCAATTCCTGATCACCGATTTCCATTGCAAGGTGACACTGCTTTAACAATGTCTCATTCCGGCAAATGACATCGTAGTAGATTTTATCTGAAAGATTCACTGAAATCTGAATATTCCCATCCGGCGAAGCCAGCTTGTGTATGTTCTGTCCCTGAACATACAAAGAAATACTGAAAATTAATAGCAGCAGTAATTGTTTTTTCATACTAAATGATGTGTTTTAAAGTTTTATTGTTTGCAAAATTAGCACATAAATAGAACATTCTGTTCTGCATTTGTGACATATATGTATTCATTTATGTCATTATGGGTTCTATATACTTTAATGTCATGTATTGGGGTGCGTTTTTAAGTATAGATTTCTATCTTTGTACAAATGAATAAAACTAAAATAATGTGTATATCAAAGTAAAAACGAAAGGGTATGAAAAACAAATGTATGCTAGTTGTAATTTTACTGATCTTGTCAGGTACAGCATTTGCAAAAATAGTGCTGCCACCTATTTTCTCTGATAATATGGTGTTGCAGCAACAAACCAATGCCCCCATTTGGGGTGAAGCGCAGCCTATGAAAACTGTAAAAGTAACCACCTCATGGGATGGGAAGACGTATGCGGTTCAGGCTGATAAAGCAGGAAAATGGAAAGTAACTGTTCACACGCCTGTTGCCGGAGGACCATACGAGATTGCCTTGACAGATGGTAAGAAAGTAAGTTTAAAAAATGTGATGATTGGCGAAGTATGGATATGTTCGGGACAATCGAATATGGAAATGCCATTAGGGGGATGGGGAAAGATTACAAATTACCAGAAAGAAATTGCAGAAGCCGGACACTCTAATATACGACTTCTGCAAATAGAACAAATCAACAGTACCCAACCGGAAACGAATATAAAAGTCCGCAATGACAGTTGGCAGGTTTGTTCACCGATAACCATCCCTGAGTTTTCTGCTACAGCTTATTTCTTTGGCAGAGAAATCTCAGAGAAACAAAATGTTCCGGTTGGCTTGATACATACTTCTTGGGGAGGCACAAACGTTGAATCCTGGATAAGTGGAGAAGTCTTGAAGGAGATGCCGGAATTTGTGAAAACAGTGGAGTCCATTCAGAAGATGCCGGGTGATAAGAAAATACTCAAAGCAGAATATTTAAAGGAGCTCACTGCCTGGAATAACCGTGTGGACGAAGGTTTTGCTGAAGGAAAACCGGTAAGAGCTGCTGCATCATTAGATGACAAAGATTGGGAAAGTATGAATTTCCCGGGTGAAGTGGGTCCACAATTGGCCGGCTTTGATGGAGTTATGTGGGTTAGAAAAGAAATCGAAATTCCCGCTAGTTGGGCAGGTAAAGATGTACAACTATCCCTGGGGGCTATTGATGATAATGATATTACTTATTGGAATGGAATAGAAATAGGCCGTACAGATGGGCCGACTCTTCAACGCAAATACATCATTCCGGAAAAAATGGTAAAGGCTGGAAAAGCAATATTAGCCATTCGAGTCTTGGATACAGGTGGTAACTGTGGCATTTGGGGAGACCTTTATCTTCGCTCTACAAATGATGAACAGATTAGTCTGTCCGGTGATTGGAAATATCAGGTTGCTGCGGATACTCATAAGGTAGGGGCACTTCCAATAGACAGATCCGTAGATCCCAATTTACCGACTTCCCTTTATAATGCAATGATTCATCCACTGATATCTTATGGTATTCGAGGAGCAATTTGGTATCAGGGTGAGAATAATTCTTCCAGAGCCTATCAGTATCGGGAACTTTTCCCATTGGTAATAGAGAATTGGCGCCGGGATTGGAAACAGGATTTTCCATTCTATTTTGTGCAACTGGCCAATTTTATGCATGAAGTTTCCCAACCGGCAGAATCAGAGTGGGCAGAGCTTCGTGAAGCACAAATGCGTGCATTGGCAGTAGGCAATACCGGTATGGCTGTAATAATAGACAGAGGTGACGCCAACGACATTCACCCTAAAGATAAACAAACCGTAGGACATCGACTGGCTTTGATTGCCCGTGCCAAAACATATGGGGAAAAACTGCCTTATTCCGGCCCGATCTATCGCTCCCATCAGATTGTAGGAAATAAGATAATTCTTTCTTTTGATCATACCGATGGTGGATTGAAAAGTAGCGATGGCAAGGAGTTGAAAGGCTTTGCTATAGCCGGGCGCAATCATGAATTCCATTGGGCCAAAGCTGAGATAGACGGAGACAAAATTATAGTCAGTGCACCTGAAGCGGTACCTTATCCGGTTGCTGTGCGATATGCTTGGGCCAATAATCCGGTCTGCAATTTGTATAATGGAGCAGGACTTCCAGCTTCACCTTTCCGAACAGATGACTGGAGAGGAATTACGCAAAAGGATTAATTGTTCTCATAAAATACCCTCATCCTTTGTCACTGTTAAACGAAAGGTATGAGGGTATTTTGTAAATGCTGATATATGGCCTCCAAGGGTATCCTGAATGTTACATAAATAAATTACCGGATTACTACTTTCTGCACCCTTGTCGTATGAGATAAACATTTATCGTCCACGTAAACTATAAAACCTTTTCCCCTACCATATTTTTTCCCTTTCTTATCAAAAATAATGGTAATGGTTTTGCCTTGGCAATATACATTATCCAAACAAAAATAGTCCCAACATCCATCAGGAACAAGAGGGTTTATGATAATACTTCCATCTTCCTGCGGACGAACTCCCATTAATCCTGAAATAATCAAATTACAAAAAGAAGAGTGGTTATAATCTTTCCCTCTTTCTACACCACCTTTAGAATCATCCCAAGTTCCGTTTTTCCATGATTTCAGGCGAGTCCTCGATATCCAGTCTCCCGTATAGGGATTGATATTTTCATCAATCCAACAAATCGTATCGTTATTGACTGATAAAATACGATGACTATTACTGTATATGTTCAAAAGACTTAAATAATCTTTTTTAGTGATGATGGGAGAATCATAACTATTGAAATAGTTAGCCATTGCTGCCAGTGTCATGGAAGTCAAATAGGGCCAGCTGGGACCATTCCATTGACATTCGTGTCCTTCGTATGAAATCTTGAAATCAGGGCAACGCTGTTCTACAGTAGTTGGGCCATAGGCTGCTTCAAATCCCTTGGAATCAAACAGTTGTTTCCATGCTATGGAATAGTTATCCGGCGGTATATTATAGAACCAGGGAATGTATCCAAGAAGTTCACGTGCATAAGAGAATTCCATCTTGCCATTTAGAGGTATAACCTTATAGAAATCAGCCTGTTTATCCCATAGCCTCCGGTTTATTATTCCTTTTAACTTATCAGCCTTCTTCTGATAGGTCCGGGCTTCCATGTCACGATCTACTATTGAAGCTATTTTTGCCAACGCAACAGCCTCACCGTACATATAGCTGTTAATGGTAGGGCGATAACCACGTCCACCTTCTGACAAATGTCCGGAAACAGACATCTCCATTCCATCCCTGTCGTCAACCTGCCAGAACATTCCAGTCGAATCCCGCTTTTCTTCTTCCCACTTTGCAAAGTTATCTTTTAGCTTGGGATACAAATCGGCCAGTAGCATTTTATCATTGTGAATTAAATAGTAATTGTAGATAGCGTCTGCAGCCCCAAAGCTGTATAGCCTCGGATTCCCGCTACCAGAAAACCAGAAAGAAGCATAATCAGATAAAATTTCAGCGTTTCTCAGCCACCGGCCCTCGTAGAAATGATGGTTAGCCGCACAACTGATGGTATTATACTTTCCGGCCCAAGGAACATCCGGCAAGAATTCAGTAATAACGAACCCGTCAGGAGTCTTCTTTATATGCTTTCTATAGGTCCACCATCGAAAATAATATGTTTTCTCTAACTCCTTATCCGGACACTCAAAAAATGGAATATTCTTTCTTAAAAAATCAGATGCACCACAGTTAGGGATATCTTGTTTATACAATTCATTATCTTCACGATTGAATTGATTGACGTAAGACTCGATTACTTCCGGAGCCTCTTTAATGAGGAAGTTTTGCCCCTGCATGTGCAGGGGCAAAACTATACCTAAAGCTATAAATAACTTCTTTATTTGCATATAGCTTAGAAATTTAAGTCATGATTGTCATAAATAGCCAAACCAATCTGTTCCAAATGTTCATTCCGCCCATTGTACCAAAGCATCCAGCAGTCTTTCTCTTGAATGGCAAATGGCTTGTAAGTGGCACTGGCATCCCACCCACCTTCCGTAGGAGAAATGATCGGGTTTTCGGAGTATCTTTCCCAATCATTGATTCCGTCTTTGGAACGTGCCATTCCTATCTGCGCAAAATTAATGTCATAGAAACCGATATAAAACATTAAATAATCATTTTCGCGTTCTATCACCTGACATGCGGTAACCTTATGCTGTTCCCAACTTTGTGCAGGATCGGCTTTAAATATCGGATTTTTGTCCCATTTAGTCCAATGTAACCCGTCTTTACTCGTTGCATAACCGATAGCATCGGGTTCATATTGTTCTCCTCCGGAATACCACATTTTAAAAATATTCTCGTGTTTATCCCAAATTACATGAGGACACATGACCGCAACTTTCTCCCAAGGCTGTTCCGCTGACAAGACCGGTTCTTTGCTTTGCCGTTCAAAGTTATAGCCGTCTTTACTTATAGCATATCCAATCCATGACTTACCGTCATTTTGTCCCGTATACCACATGTGATACAGTCCGTCTTTGTAAACAACAACCGGACGATTCATGTCAGCCTCCCAACTACTGCCTTCAACAGGTGGCAAAACTATTTGCGGCGCACTCCAATTTTTTCCATCTTTACTTGTGGACAATGCAATACTTTTTTGGGGGCGCCAAGAACTGTACATCTTATAAGAGTCACTATCTTTCAGTACACAAATATCGAATACCGTACCTAAATCGCCACCACCCAAGACAGGATTATTTTCATATTTTACCCATTTTCCTGTGGCCTCCTCTTTTTGTATTGTTTTCTTTGGGGAGGTAGTGCAACTACAAATTCCGATGATGACGGTAAGGCTAATCAATGTCTGAATTACATTTTTCTTCATATTCATTTTCTGTTTTTTACCTTTGCTTTTCCCCCTCCCTACAGACAGGGAAAAACAAAGGTATGGATATTACATTAAATTTTTAACTTTAACTATTACTATTTTTCCCAGCCGGGATTTTGTTTCAAGTCAGGATTCAACACCAATTGTTCAGTAGGAATCGGCTGAAGATACGCTTTTGTTGGGTCGAAATGAAAATGTCCGTCCGGAATGTGGCGTTGATAAGGTTCAAAATAACCTTCACTGTCCACCCAGTAGTTGTCCTGATTACGTTCGGGACTCCAATGCCCCACCTTTTCCATGAAATCTGCCTTATTGATTGCGGCGGGAATGTGGAAGTCGTTTTGGAAATACTTCACTAACCAATCCAGGTTTTCAAACTGAGCAGCGTTTGCCCCCTGTATTCTATCGTGATTCCATAAGTGGTGGGCACGCCAACGCTTTAAGTCATCGTGGCGGTAACCTTCACATGCTAATTCTATACGGCGTTCACGTCGAATCTCCTGTAGCAGATTGGAAACCGGTACCCCCTCATAACCTCTTGCTGCCGTAAAGTCTCCCTTCGGATCGGTATAACCTACGGAAAGTGTGAGATGTGGCATACCTACCCTATCACGCAGTTTATTAATGGTAATGTCTAAATCATTCTGTGTGATGTTACCCAGTTCGGCTCTTGCCTCTGCATAAATCAGCAGTGCTTCAGCATAGCGAAAAATGATACTTCCTTTGATACTTCCCGAAATGGTCTCCTGTTCGTTGGCATCGGGATCAGCACCTTTGGCCAGTTCATATCCTGTGGAACACTTCTCTACACCGGAAAGGGTAATATTCGGCTTTATGAACACAACCGTTGTATCCTTCCCGTTGATAGTTCTCGGACGTCCGGGAGTAAACATTGTTTGTGCCAAGCGTGGGTCACGGTTGGCAACCACATTCAATAAATTAGTATCCCCTGCATAATTTTCGGCCAGGCTTATCGGCAATGCCTGTGTACCGTCTTCACTGATGCAGAGATAGGAATCAACCAATGCCCTGGTCAATCCTACACCGGCACCATTACGTCCGGGATTACGGTTATCATTGTGCCAAAATCCCAGTGAGCGATCAAATTTCTTCCATAGCATAATCTCCTTGCTGCTTGAATAGTCCCAACGGTTGAACAGTGTGTGATAGCCGTCTTCCACGCCCATGTTGTCCAAGTCAAACAACTGGCTGTCAATGACCAACTTCGCCATTCTGGCCGCTTCTTCCATATAGGCCTGTACATTTCCCTCTCCGGCAAAAGGCGTACCGGCATGATACTTCTCCCAAGTGGCTTCGAACAGGGCAATTCGTGCTTTGTATAGCATAGCTGCCTCTTTTGAGACACGTCCGGTCTCCTGCTGACTATATGTCGGTAATCTGTCTATGGCATCATCCATGTCATTCAGAATCTTATCAGCTAACTCGTGCCGCTTCAGGCGAGGGCCGTACAATTCTCCTGATTCAAGATCCAGTGTTTTATCAATCCAGGGAGCACCGCCAAACTTCCGCAGAAACTGTTCATAGTAGAGCATAGCTCTGAAGAAGTAAGCTTCACCAATGTATTTGCGGGCTTTTTCCGGTTCGGGAGACTTGTCACAGTTATCCAACAAAAAGTTGACACTGCGTATTTTTCCCCATTCAGTAGTTCCCCAGCCTTCGCCACTGGAAGGAACCTGGTGCAAACCTTCAATCAAGTCTTTGTTATCTTGATAATTGTCACTAAGCAGGTTATCCGAACCTCGGTCAATATGATAAATATAGTTGTTAGGCGAGCCCCAAAATGAGGTATAAAACTGATTTACGTACAGTTTGCATTCATCTGCCGTATAGGTCAGATTCACATCCGCAATCTGATCCAGTGGGTCTCTTGCCAACCAGTCTTCACAAGAAGAGATTGCCATGCCGGTAAATAGGCAAAGTGTATAGATTAACTTTTTCATCTTTTTGTATTTTTAGAGTTTTAGAATGTAACGTTAACACCAAAGGAAATTGACTTGGAGATGGGATATGCACCGCCCCACGGAGCTTCGGGATCAAAGTTCTCGTTAATACCGGAGAAAGTCAGCAGGTTATCTCCACTGAAGTAAATGCGTACTTTTTCCAGCCCTACCTTATTAATAATAGCTCCCGGTAACGAATATCCCAACTGAATGTTCTTCAGGCGGCAATAAGCACCAGTATCCATGTAACGGGTCTGTTTCTGCAAATTCTTACTGGTGCTCCACAAATAGAGTCTTGGTAACCATGGATCCGGATTACTTCCATCCTCACGCCAGCAGTCCAGTGTGTTTTTCCATACATTGGAACCCCATTGCCCACCTCCGAGTCCAAAGGCAACAGGACCTTCCAGCCATAAGTCACGTTTCATGGTTCCTTGTAAGAACATCGAAAAGTCGATACCGTTCCAGTCTGCATTGAAGCCAAAACCAAAATTATAGCGGGGAGTATCATTACCAATGATAGAGAGGTCTCCATGGTCTTCCAGCGTCTGATTTCCATCGTTAATGTTAGGATCATCATCCAGATTCACATACTTGATGTCACCTACAACCCAGTCACCACCAAACTTGTTCTGTACGCCAGAATCGTTAATGGCTTTCGCTTCAGCAGGATCGGTCATTATATGATCGGTGGTATATCCCCATATGGTCCCCATCTTCTTACCTACGTAGTAGTCATATATCAGCCCCTTGGGATTTGAATATTTCAAAACAGTTCCTTGGTAATCTGAAAGATTGAACGATACACTGTAGTTGAATGATTTAGATGCCAGCGAGAACTGGTCTCTCCATCCGAGTGTCAGTTCCCAACCCTCATTACGTATATCGGCATTGTTCGTATCAGGAGAGTTTACACCCAGCACGGCAGGCAAAGTGACACCCTTTGTAATAAGTCCGATAATATCTCTTCTGTACCAGTCGAACGACATAGTAAGCCGATTGTTCAGTGCGGCGATGTCAACACCAAAGTCCAAAGTACGATTCTTCTCCCATGTATTATAGGCAATCATATTAGGAGCACCAAAGGCACTGATTCGTTTGTCACCCATAATATAATCGGTCGTAGCGTTATAAGGTACGGTAGAGATATATTGGTAATTTTTTCCCCGCATATTGCCCAATTCTCCCCAAGATCCTCTTAAACGTAATTCGGAAAGTATCGAAGTATAAGGTTCGAAGAAAGCTTCCTTAGCCACATTCCAACCGGCGGAAAAAGCTGGGAAAGTTCCCCACTGGTGTCCTTTGGCATAACGGGAAGAACCGTCTCTGCGCAGGTCGAACTCAAAGAGATAGCGACTCTTGTAGTCATAGTTGAAACGACCGAAGAAACCGAGAGTAGCATAATGATCCAGAGAATCCCAGGCCTCTATCTTTCCTGTACTGGTAGAAATGGACGGTTGGTCCGGTAATACCATCCCCATTTTATTGGCATAAAGACCGAAGTTCTTCTTATATTCCGACTGCATACCGGCCATTATCTTGAAATTGTGTCCCTTGAACTCTTTTTCATACGTAGTATATGCATTCATTGATGTGAAGTCATCATTGTTAGATTCCTGCCATACACGCGTATCTTCAGTTCCAAATCCACCTTCAAGGTAAGGCTCGTTGCTCACCGAGTAGGAATAAATGAGACCTTTGGAGTAACTACGTTTGTTCATCCATTTGTTGTAGGTAAAGTCGGCATTAATAGTCCAACCTTTCAGTGGCTTGATGACTACGTTAGCAGTGCCCCAGAAGTTATCGGTGTATGAGGTCTGAGGATTGGCATCGGCAATGAATACCATACGTCCGGCCGGAGAGAAATGTCCATTGGGATCACGCACAGGAATAGTAGGCCACACTACTTGTGTCCAACCAATCATATCGTTGACACTGCCACCCGGATTCATGCCGTAAGCGGGAGATACACTCTTTTCGTGTGAATAACGTACATTCAAGCCCACGGTCAGCCACTTCGTCACGTCAGTCGTAATTTTGGCCAACGCATTGTAACGTTGATAATGATCATCGTAATATCTCAGTTTGCCTTCGTCTTTCAGATATCCCAGAGACATGACGTATGTAGTCTTGTCGCTACCACCCCGAATTGAGATGTTGTGTTGTTGGTTCAGCTGGTTATTCTTAAACATAGCTTTTTGCCAGTCTTCGTTGGCATTTGAACGTCCGTCTCCCCAATCAGCCCAACGGTCCGGATTATCTCGTTGCGGCACGTTGTTGGGAATACTGGTCGGATCATAGTAATATTTTTCAATACGCTCCATCGTCTCCAGGTCAATAATACCACTACCGCCTCCATTGATGTCAGCTTCTCTAAAAAGTCTGGAAAACTCCAATGAACCGGCAGTTTTGGGTAGTACGGTCGGACTGTTGAACGAAAAATTATTGTTATAATTGATGACAGTCTTTTCATTCTTCTTACCTGACTTAGTGGTAACCAATATCACACCGTAGGCAGCTTGTGCTCCATAGATAGCACTTGCAGCAGCATCTTTCAATACAGTCAACGTCTCAATGTCATTGGGATTCAAATCATCGAAATAACCGGTTACACCGTCTATGATAACCAATGGACTGTAGGTTGCGTCCAGTCCGGCATAACCTCGGATATTGAACGATGCCTTCTTACCTGGACCACCGTCTCCATTGGAGATATTCAAGTTGGCTACCTTACCCTGAAGTGCTGCGGCAGCATTAGTTACAGGACGGTCCTCAAGTTCCTTCGCCCCCACTGTGGCGATAGCACCCGTAAGGTTGGCTTTCTTTTGTACACCGTAGCCCACTACCACTACTTCGTCTAACAATTCCGTATTGTTCTCTAATGTAATATTTAGAAAATTACCAGTTACTTTTACTTCCTGAGATAAATAACCGATAAAAGATACCACAATAGTAGAACCTTTTACAGCGTCGATGGCAAAACTACCGTCTATGCTAGTAATCACTCCGGTCGTGGTCCCTTTTACAACTACATTAGCACCAATTACAGGTTCGCCAATATTGTCTACAACCTTACCTTTTACTTGTATAGCCTGCTCTATGGCGGCCATCGCGTCCATACTTCCAAAAAGTAGCAATACCATTAGAGGTATTAGAATGTGTTTTTTTATTTTCATAATACTAACTTTGATTAAAAAGACATTTATTTTTCAACATCTGATAGTTCCTTGTTTATGTAAACAGGAAGAATGAGCTAGGAAGAGTTTTCTTTTGTCATACCAATTCTTTTTTAATAAGTGTTTATATTTATTTAGTTACTGCTAACCGAGCATACATCTCTACCATAGCAGCTTGCGTTAACAGCCACTTGCGGTCATCATGGGTTCTTCCACTGAAATCGATATCAAAAAGCCCCTTCTCATCACGCACATGTTCCCATGCATAATCCATGTTTTGATTGAAAGAGTTGATATATGTTTTATTATGGTCAGTTTGGTAGAGTTCAATGAACCCTCTCAGCATAACGGCAGTAAACCATACATCCCCCTTTTTAAGGAGTTTGAAAGGTTCCCCTTCTTCAGGTATAAAATTTATAAAAAAATAGTTATAACACGCTTTTGCTATATTTTGAGCATCCTTCAAAAAATGGCTACGACCGGTAAGTTGATATAATAAAGTGGCAGCCTGCATCATTTGCCCACTATTGTAGGCATATTTAGACTTATCAATTTTCCCATCCAAAGAGATATTGTCAAAGTATAAATAATCGGTCGAATCTTGCAGTCTTTTTTTAGTCCACTCATATAGTTCCTGCCCTTTTATCAGGTAAGAACTATCTCGGATAGCTTTGAACATTTTTAATGCGAACACTGATGCCGGTGCGTTAGAACATGTATTTTTAGATACTTTCTTTTGCTCACACCAATAGATACCTCCACCTAATTTGTCATCTGCTCCACTCTCTATAAATTTCCAGATAAGCTGGGCTTTCTTCAGGTATTTTTCTTCTTTTGTATTTAGATAAGCATCTGTGAAGTCAATACCCAACCAGATATTATCATCGTAGAAGCGGTCGGATTGGGAAGCCGTGTTTATGTACGAGGCATAACCGACAGGGCTTCTGCTGATATCTAAATATTTTTCAAGTCCCCGCAATACCTTGTTATCGAGTAATGTCTTATAGCTCTCATCCCCGGTTGCTGCACATAGTGCATTTACAGCAGAAAATGTCCCGGAATAAGGCCATAAGTAAGAATATTGATTGGGGATTGCTTTTTGTTCTTCAGAAGCCAGATACGTGGCTGTGTAATTTCCTACATTGGAAGGATAATTCTCTCTTAACAAACAGGTTCCTGATACAGAATAATTTGCATATAAAGAATCAAGTGTTTGTGTAGCCCGTATCAGAGTTAAGCCACTATCTATAGTAGTTTGTTCTTGTGTATCGCATCCGGTCACAGTCAATGCACAAATGAAGATGATGAAAAGTACTTTTTTTGAGTTCATTGTCGCTCTGTTAGATTATTATTGTGTATCATTACTTTCTTTTAAAGAGGATATTTTTAAGATATCCTCTTTTCCTTTGTTTATAAAACCTCTTTCACCTAATCAATTTCTCTAATAACTACTGAAATCTGCCTGCAAAAGTATAAGATACACTGAAAGGTGCTTTATAAATCCATGACATAAAAGTATAGCTGTATCTTATGACATAAATTTGGATAATTATGTCCCGAAATCGTATAAGAAAAAGTGAGAAAAGAGAAAAAAAGATGATTTATGAAGAAGGAAAGAGAAAATTATATATTATCCATCAACAACCAAAGTACAATTCCGGTCAAACTTTGACGATTGGTAGAGCATCACTTTATCTCTTCCCCCGGTAGTATAATTAAGATCCGAAAGCAATTCATGTTATTTTGATCGCATTTCTTCTTTGGTAACGGGGATTTATTACATCGATTCCTGTTTTTTGCCTCAAATATGATTAAGCAGATAATAAAAAATGAATAAATATCACCCATTGGAAATAAAATGCCATATTTGCACAATATTATATTCATTTTACCTAAAACAAATTATCAAATCCCATGCATACCACCATTTTAGAAACCGAACGTCTCCTTCTTCGTCCTTTCCGGGAAACGGATCTGCAAGAGCTCTTTGAATGTTGCCAAAACCCAAACTTAGGAAATAACGCCGGCTGGGAACCACATAAAAGTATCGAAGATTCCAAAGAGGTCTTACATACTGTATTTATGGGAAATGAAGGAGTTTTTGCCATAATTCTCAAAGAAGATAATTCACTGGTGGGTTCTATCGGTATTATTACTGACCCCAAACGGGAAAATACCCGGACACGTATGCTGGGATACTGGCTGAAAGAGTGCCATTGGGGAAAAGGTATGGCCTCGGAAGCGACACGAACCATATTGGATTATGGATTTAACGTACTGGGATTGCATTTGATTTCAGCGAACTGTTATCCGCATAACACCCGTTCCCGACTTTTATTGGAACGGAACGGATTTGTATACGAAGGTATACTCCATGAAGCAGAAATGACTTATGACGGACATGTATACGACCATTTATGCTTTTATCAGAAAAAAGGAAGAGTGCCCATGGACTAAAAAGATCTTACGATGATATCCGCAAATAGAGTACGGACTGAACAGCCAACAAAATCACAAAAAGATATTCCGCTGTCAGATATACTGCCAGAGAGGCGGTATAATGACTTAGCAGATACAAATAGAACAAATAAATAACAATCGTTATCAACTGGAACCAAAAGGCAATACGGGTTTTACCCGTACCCGTCACCGCATTAATATACACATATCCAGGCAAAGCAAACACATAATTCAGCAACATCACTGCAAAAGGGATACTTGAAATATTAATAAGTTGAGAACTGTCCGTATAGAATCCAGTAATCTGCCGACGAAAGACCATAGCTAATACTACCAGGGGAAGCCCAATTGCATAGCCCAACTTTAAAATTTTCCTACAAAGCGGAAACAGGTATTGCCTCTCTCCTGCTCCGATCAAATTACTGACTAATGCTCCTGTAGTGGCAGCAAACGAATTGACAATCACAAAGAAGATTGTAGAGACACTTCGAATAATATTAGAAACAGCAAGCTGAGCTTCTCCCAGTCGTTCAATAACCACGAAAAAAAGAAACCACGGAGCAACACTGATAAAGGCATGGAGTATACTCCATACGGAGAGGTGCCATAGCTCCACTAACAAACATTTGTCAAATATAAATTTTAGTCCAAAGTCTGTTCTATCGATTTTCAGCCAAGTATAAACCACAATAATCAGAAGAGAAGCAGCTTCGGACAAAGAAGAAGCTATCGCCGCACCCGCTATTCCTCTATCAAGAACAAAAACAAACCAATAATTACAGGGAATATTTATTAGAACGGCTGCCAGTGCCGCCCATGACAAAGCATTGGTTCGGACAATACCAATATAAAAAGAACGAAATGCCAGAAAGGGAAAAGAAAAAAGCAAACCGAAACATCTCCAATCCAGATAATCAATCACGGCACAATATATCTC
>OHBE01001045.1_pt1 | contig 26472 bp, 21 predicted proteins | sample 1577231 | NCBI WGS metagenome assembly OHBE01 (sample SAMEA3541506, study PRJEB24748) | human gut metagenome | biome: human gut; feature: human-associated habitat; material: faeces | place: China | collected 2012 | reverse complement strand
ACCCTCTCGAGAACGATATCGGAAAGCCGGTTCTTTTCCTTTTCTGAATCCATATCTTAAAATCTTAAATTATTAAACTACACAACTGATATTGTATCGGAATACAAAATAAAGGAAGAAGAGTACAGGACGGAACCACCTGTCACTTATAGTCATCCAAAGTCGGTTATTGTCATGATACACATGACGGGTGGACGGACATGCCGCTGCGCTCGGACGGTTCTTCCTATACGGAGGTGACGTCAGAGGTCCGCTGCCCGTAGAAGTGTGGAAAAGCGGGCAGGATTCCGTTTCCTTCTCCACCGGTCCTTTTCAATCCTTATGGGTAGGTGTGGGAGCACGTACCTGTCCTGATACGGATTCTTAAATTATCAGTCTACAGAAGTATATAAGTAGCAATCCGTTAATGGAGACGATGAAGAAAAAAAATAAGTCGTACACGGCTACCTGCCCATTTCTCCATTTGCAGAAGTGTATAAGTAACAATCCATTAATGGAGACAATAAAGAAAAAAAATAAGTCGTACACGGCTACCTGTCCATTCTCCATTTGCAGATGTGTATAAGTAACAATCCATTAATGGAGACTATAAAGAAAAAACATAAGTCACATACGACTACCTGTCATTCTCCATTTGCAGAAGTGTATAAGTAGCAATCCGTTAATGGAGATAATGAAGAAAAACATGAGGCATATACGGCTACCAGTCCATTTCTCCATTTGCAGATGTGTATAAGTAACAATCCGTTAATGGAGACAATGAAGAAAAAAAATAAGTCATACACGGCTACCTGCCCATTCTCCATTTGCAGAAGTGTATAAGTAGCAATCCATTAATGGAGACAATGAAGAAAAAACATAAGTCGTGCATGGTTACCTGCCCATTTCTCCATTTGCAGATGTGTATAAGTAACAATCCATTAATGGAGACAATGAAAAGAAAACATAAGTCGTATATGGCTATCTGCCCATTTCTCCATTTGTAGAAGTGTAGAAGTAACAATCCATTAATGGACAATAGGGCATGTAAAGGGCAGATTTTACGTATATTCGCCTCCTTATCCCCGAATTATGGGCGTAAGTCACATGGTTATGGAGAGATATCCATCCTTTTATGGGGAGAGCAGCCGGCAAATACCTGATGGAAATGCCCCGCAAGCCACAGGGAAACAGCCATGCAATGGGCTGATACACAATAATTATTGGATAAACGTGGTCCGCTCCTGCGGACAGCAAGTTGTGTTTTCGTTAAACGAAAACCGGACGGTTTAACGGCAATTAAGCCGCTAAACCGTCCGCTTCCTAAGCTCCGAAGTCGCTTGATTTGTCATTACGGGTTATTCAAATAAATATATTAGTTTGTTCTTTTGCTGTCAGGATCGTGATTTTACTATCCTGATAGGAAACCGTTAATTTCCTTTAAATGACTTGCCTCCTCCCAATTGCATCACATGAGTGTAAAATCATGGATGCGGCTATCAGCATGTCCATACTGTTAAATGTTAAATATCCCAATTATCCAAAATCCTTTTCCTTCTTTACCATTATAATACAGTAGTAAACTAAAAACAAGGAATAATGATGGATAGGAAAAAGAAAAGGTTGCTTTCTCCATTGTTGGAGCGGACACTGGATGCGTTGAAAGGACAACGTAGCATGCAAACATTGGAGAACTACCATAGTAGTATAAATAAGGTAAAGGAATTTGTGGGTGATGGATGGGAACATCTGACGGTAGAAGACATCACAAGAGGTTGGACGGACAGATTCACCACATGGCTGAAAAGCCACCATGGCGACAAGCCTCAGACCGTAGACTTTTATCTTCGCACGTTCCGGGCTGTGTACGGCCATGCGCTGGCACTTTCTTCCGAGGGCACGGACGGGAAACCTTTCAGCGGACATCACACCGGCGGCAGCTTTCCTGCCAAACGTGCGCTCCGGAAAGAAGAAGTACAGCGTCTGCTCTCGCCCAGCTTGCGGCAGACACTGCCGGAGAACCAGCGTGAGGCGTTGGATGTGTTATTGTTCATCTTCTACGCCCGTGGAATGGTATTCAAGGATGTGTACGGGTTGACCCACCGGATGGTGACGGACCGGCACATCCGTTACCTGCGCAGCAAGACAGGCGTGCCCATTGATGTGGAGGTAGTGCCGGAACTGGAAGAAATCATGAAACGGTACCATCGGGAAGATTCGCCTTTCGTTTTCCCTTTCCTGCACGAGGCAAGGAAAGGATGTCCCGGAAAGGAGCTGCCGGAAGAATCCGCTTTGCGGCGAATCAATCGTACAGCCCGTATGATAGGGCGGAAAGTGGGACTCTCCGTACCTCTTACAACCTACGTGCTGCGCCACACGTGGGCAACATTAATGTTGGAAGACAGCCAGCCTGTGGAACTGATCAGCCAGTGCATGGGGCACACCTCGATACGTACCACGCAGATCTACCTTTCCCGTATCAGTAGCCGGAAGGTTGATACTGCTGTGGACGGCATGTACGACCGTATGCTACGGAAGCCCAAACATAAAAGAAAGGAAAGGGACATCCCGTCCGGTTGCCATCGAAAATCCGAATCCCCTGTATCGCAACCGATGGAAAACGGGAACACACATCCCCATGTTTCCCAAACTCCCGAAAACGAAAAATGTCCCTTTCTTAGCAAGAAAGAGACATTCGTTTCGTGTCACGTGAACACCGTAATATTTTTCGCTGCAAAGGTATATATTTCATACATTTGCAGCAAATTTTCTTCCGCTTTTTTCTCTGTTTCACCTGATATTTCTTCCTGCCTTTCCGCCCTCTATTCTTTCCATGCGATGTGAAACACATTTTCAACCGCCTGTATCACAGAATTATATAAGTTTATTTCCCGTAATGTCTCTTTCTTGCTAAGAAAGGGACGCTCATTAAAGTGCCACCAAGATGTATGGAAAAGCGAAAAAAAATAGACAGGAAAGCAAATCCTGTTTCTTTTTCCCATCCAAATACAGTGAACCGTTGTATTTGCCGTACTATTCGCAAATGTACGGCAAATAGGCAAGAAAACATAAGGAGACGATAAAATGAAACAAATGACGAAGGAAAGGGGCGGGTCATGCTGAGTAACCCCACACGATACGGGCTAATCGCCTGCCGTTACCTTGTATGGGGCTGGCACAACAATGTTTGGCTCAATGCCCCCGAGATAGCGGCGCGTTACCACATGAACGTGCGTGCCCTCTCGCCGGCGTTGCGACGGTTGGTGATGGCAGGCATCCTGCGCTCACAATGCGGAGGAACAAGAGCGGGCTTCATGCTCAGCCGTGCACCGGAGGAGGTGACGATGTTGGAGGTGGTGCGTGCGTTGGAAGGCAACTTCCACATGGACTGCTGTCGCACGGTTCTCCCCTGCGTCCAGTGCTCGTGCGAGACAGACAGCTGTCGGGTTTGCGGAGTGTTCCGGGATATGCTCGACGAGCTTCGGTCGCGGCTGTCAAGCGTTTCGCTCGAAGACCACGCCGCCACGGAAGAATTTTCGAGGGGGGGGTAAAACCCTGCAAACCAATAAGATAATAAATCAGCCGAAAAATACCGGGCGATGACACATGAGAATTAATAAATTAAAAAATACGATATGAGAAAAAAAATCATTCCGTCCCTGCTGCTGGCGGCACTGCTCGCCGGAAAGGCGCAAGCGGGTATCATGTCGGACAGCCTCCGCACCACGATCTACTACCGCACGGCAAACGCACGGCTGGAGCTTCCCTACATGGACAACGACCGGCACCTTGCGGCACTGGGCGACAGCATCCGTTCTCTGGGAGCCGACCCTGCTGTAGTGCTCAGGCGTATCCTCATTCAGGCGTCCGCCTCTCCCGACGGTAACACGAAGTACAACAAGGAACTCGCCCGGAAACGTGGCGAGGATTTGCGGGATTATTTAAAAGACAACCTCTCTCTGCCCGACAGCATCTTCACACTCCAGCCGCAAGGAGAGGGCTGGAGCGAATTGGCTGAAAAGCTTGGACGTACCGATGCCCCTTGGCGCGACAAGGCAATCGCCATCATCCGTGACACACCCGAGTGGGTGGTACGCGAGGGCAAGGTGGTGGACGGTCGCAAACGTCAGCTAATGAACCTTGCCGGCGGACGCGCATGGCAATACATGAAGGAGAACCTCTTTGATAGCTTACGCAGCGGAGCGTTGGTAGTATGCGAGGTGGAACGAATCAAGCGGGTGATGGACCCCGAGCCGGCACAGGCCGAATTGAAACCGGCATCCGACAACGTAATGAACCCCGATGACACGGCGGACACCACCGAGAAGGAGATCGATACGACAGCCACACTTTATAATAAGGAGGACGATACGATTCCGCAGGACAACGCGGACAAGGAAGAAACGGAAAAGAAACCGTTCTTCATGGCGGTAAAGACGAACCTGCTCTACGACGTGGCCCTCGTTCCGAACGTGGGATTGGAGTTCTACCTCGGCCAGGGGTGGAGTATCAGTGGGAACTGGATGTACGCCTGGTGGAAGAACGACACCCGTCACCGCTACTGGCGTATCTACGGCGGCGAGCTTGACATCCGCAAGTACTTCGGACGGAAGGCAGCCGAAAAGCCATTACAGGGACACCACCTCGGCGTGTACGCCCAAGGTTTGACCTTCGACTTCGAGACGGGCGGCAAAGGATATCTGAGCAACTTCAGTTACGGTTTCGGGTTGGAATACGGTTATTCGCTGCCTGTCGCCAAGCGTCTGAACATAGACTTCGGTCTCTGTATCGGCTACGGTGGCGGCAAGTACAAGGTATATGAGCCGGAGGACGATTGCTACGTGTACAAAGAGACAAAACAGCGCCACTGGTTCGGCCCGACCCGGGCTGAAATCTCACTTATTTGGTTGCTGGGAAACGGCAATCAGAATAGCAAGAAAGGAGGAACGAAATGACACATATACGGATATACAAGGAATTGCGCAAGGCAATCGCAGGATGTCTGGCGGTAATGCTGCTGCCTTTATTCACGGCCTGTGAGCACAAGGACCTGTGCTACGACCATTCCCACACCACGCAATTGGAGGTGGTGTTCGACTGGACGGAAGCTCCCGACGCCGACCCTGCCACGATGAGCCTCTACCTCTACCCGGAGGACGGATCGGAGCCGATGCGCTACGAGTTCACTGACCGAACGGGAGGAACCATCACCGTCCCGATGGGTATGTATGATGCGATTTGTGTGAACAGCGACAAGGAGACGCACCGCCTCCAGAACAAGGAACGGACGGAGACGTTCGAGGTGACGACGGGCAACACCCGTTCGCTGCGTGGGGCGTTGGCCACCCGGTCTGAGACAGCACCGCTGGCACGCGGCGCGGAGGAGGAACGCAGCGTGATGGAACCGGAAGCCCTTTGGAGCGACCACTCCGAACGGCTTGACATCCACCCTGAGACAGGCGTCCAAAAGATAGTGCTGACCCCGAAGTCACGTGTGAACACCTGCACTGTTGAGATTCGCAACGTGGAGAACCTTCGGCACGTGAGTGCCCTCAGCGCGTCCGTGACGGGCATGGCAGGCGGCTGGCTGGCGGGCATTGACTGTTTGACGGACGAGAAGGTTACCATCCCGTTCGAGGTACGCGCCAACGAGGATAAGACGACGCTGACTGGGCGTTTGAGCTTCTTCGGCCATTGCCCGAAGGAAGTCGGAGAGCACAAGCTGATGATCTATGCGCAGATGTCGGATGGCAGCAGCTACTACTTCGAGGAGGACGTGACCGACCAGCTGCATGACCCGGCACAAGACCCGACGCACATCGTGATTGAGATAGACAAGTTGCCGCTTCCGAAGCCCATTACAGGCGGTGGTGGTTTGCAGCCGACGGTGAAGGACTGGCAGGAAATCTATATTGATCTGCCAATGAACTGATGCTCGTAAAAAAGGAACGATAAAAAAGGACATAAGTAAAAGACAAGTATATGAACAAAGCGATTTATATATGTGCGGCAGCCGTGTTGGTACTGGCATCCTGCTCCAACGACGAGATCGTCGAACGTGCGAAGGAGAACGCCATCAGCTTCCGAAGCGTGGTGGGAATAAACACACGGGCTACGGAGGTGAACACCGGCTGGTTGCAACAGAACGACAAGCTGTACGTGACGACATTCAAGGAAAATGGAGACCGGCTGTATGATGAGACGGAATACTCATATAATGGTTCCGCATGGATAGCCAGTCCGCCCCAATCGTGGAACGGTAACAGCAAATTGAACTTTTTCCTTGCTTACCCGAAGTTGAGCGAGTGGCAGGCAGGCTTCGAACTGACGAAAGACAACAAGACGGTACAAGTTTCTGTAGACGAGGATATACCCGACCAAAAGGATTATGTAGTGGCGAATGTGACGGGAAATAAAACCAATTTCAATGATCCCATAAGCGTGGATTTGATCCACGTACTTTCGTCTGTCGAAATCAAGGCGATGAATACCAACGAGGCTTTCAAGTACAAGGTGAAAGGCATCCGTCTTTGTGGTGTGAACAAAGAAGTCACTATTGACCTTTCTACAATTAATTCGACACTCAATATCGGTTACGGCACCAACATGAGGAATTACGAGTTGACTTATGAAACCCCCGTAGAGTTGGGAAGTAAGGCGGAATCCCTTATGGGAAATGCCAAGATCGCCATCCTGCCCCCGCAAACCGGTGGGGATGCTTTGAAATGGGACGGCTCTAAAACTTCAAATACAGCCGGTGACTATGTGGGGTATTATCTCTCCGTGAAGATTAATGTCACTTCCAAGTATGGATCTTCGGTTTATCCGGCAGGTTCTACTGCTGATGATGCGACTTACGGATGGGCAGCAATCTCGGTTCCGTTTGATTGGGAAAGCGGCAAGAAATACGTCTACACGCTTGACTTTTCCGAAGGTGCCGGACGCGTAGACCCCACAGATCCGGGAGCAGCTGTCACGCCGAATGGTGTGGTAGACCCCGCAAAGGGAATGCCCATTTTGGGCAAGCGGATCAAGTTCGGAATAGCGGTCAGCCCGTGGAAAGATGGCGGAGACCAAGACGCCACGCTGACCGACGGCATCAAGTTCACCGTAGGTGTTGACTCTTGGACGGACGAAGAGAAAGATGCAGAAATAAACTGACAATTAATATATTAAATAGATAATTATTTATTAACCAATTAAAAGTTTTAAGTAACAATGAACAAGAAAATTTATTTGTGTGCGGTGGCCGCATTGGCACTGGCATCATGTTCTAATGACGAGACCGTTGAAGTGGCTAAGCAGAGTGCCATCAGTTTCCGTTCAGTGGTAGGATTGAATACCCGTGCAGTAGAAACTACCACCGGAAACTTAGATGCCATCAACGTGACGGCTTACAAGGGCACGGAAGCGTATTTTGGTGTGGCAGTTCCTATCAAGTATGAAAAGAACGGCAACTTTTTTGAATCTGCACAGAAATATTACTGGCCAGTCGACGATGCGGAATTGACTTTCATCGCTCTTTCCACAAACTGGACCGGTACACGTGCGTTCACAAGTTCTTCAGACATTAAAATGACGGATGTGACTATTGATAAAAATGTTAAGAACCAAGCAGACATGATTTATGTATCAGGAGCAACCGGCAAGAAAAGTGTTAATGAGGCAAGCGGCTTGGGCTTGGTAATGGATCATGCCCTTTCTCAAATTCAAATCAATGCAAAGAACGGTAATGACCTGTACAAGTATCTGGTAAAAGGTATCCGTATCGCAAAGGTGAACAAAAAGGCTACATTCGATGTCATTGACGGAACTTGGAATAATGCATCAGAAGTGGAGACTTACGATGTGAATTATGACACTCCGATTACTTTGCAGGCTGAAGCCCAACCGCTCATGGAAAAGAATGCGACCGACAATAATCTGTATGAAAACGCTATGCTGATACCGCAAACTACAACAGCATGGGACGGAACAGCCATTGATAATGCCGTTACCGGTTCATACATCTCCGTATATCTGCAAATCACAACCAAAGACGGAGGCTTGGTTTATCCGAAAAAGGCAGATGGTTTCGCTTGGGCTTCCGTTCCCGTCTCATTCACTTGGGTAAGAGGTAACAAGTACATCTATACACTTGATTTCACTAACGGAGCAGGTAAGGTTGACCCTGTAGATCCGGGAACGGACTGGAAGAAGGACGAGCCTCAAAAAGACCCGGACAAAGGTCAGGACATTTTGGGTGAACCTATCAAGTTCACGGTTACTGTTAATCCTTGGACTCCGGAAGATAAAAATCAGGAAATGTAATCCGAACATCCATTTAATCAAAAATCAATAACCAAACCGCACTTCCGCCCGGTGGCTGTCCGCTGTATAGCACACAGTACAGCCAAGGTAGGGAGTGCGCCCATCAGGCCGGACGAGGTTGAATGCAAGGCCGCCCACATACGGGGCGGCTCCTTTTCCGGTCACACAGAGAAAAAACAATAAACTATCATAGAAGTATGGAATATAAAGCGATTCATGTATTGGCGGCAGCCGCCCTCGTCCTCGCCTCGTGCTCCAACGACAGCACGGTGGAGATGCGGCAAGGCGCAGAGATCCGTTTCCGAACGGCGGTAGGCATGAACACACGTGCCCTCCCAACCGACCTTCCAGCCTTGAGGCAAGCCGGAATCAGCGTTTCGGCCTTTGCCACTACGGGAAACGAGAAGTACGAGTTCAGTAAATTGGCTTTCAGCTACGAGGAAGGATCGGGATGGTATTCCGACCCTGTGCGTTACTGGCCGGAGGATGGCAGCGAGCTGCGCTTCGTGGCGGTCAGTCCCGAAGCCTCCGAATGGGGCGGCACCTACGAGGGCGACAACATCGGTGAGCTGAAAGTGACGGGGTTCAGTCCCGAAACCGACATATCCAAGCAGCGCGACCTATTGGCCGGCTATACCTCAGGTAGCAAGAACGATGCCGCCGGCGTGGGATTAGTGATGCACCACGCATTGACGCAAGTAGAGATACGTGCCAAGAGTTCCGACAAAGTCTATCGCTACGATGTAAAAGCGGTGCGCATCGGCTCTGTCCGCTCTACCGGTGACTATACGTTTCCCTCGGATGCTGATGCCGATGGCAGTTGGACGCTGAAAGACGACAGCTATGCTTCTTATACCACGGAGGACTTAAAAGAGCCTGTACGCCTCACGGCGGATGCCACATCGCTCATGGGTGATGGAGGCACGGCCATGCTCCTTCCGCAACAACTCACTGCGTGGAACACGACAAACGACAGGCAGAACGCCGCGAACGGATCTTACATCGCCCTGCTTCTGAAAATCACTACCGACACGGGCGCACAGGTTTATCCCACCACCGTGGGTGAATACGGATGGGCGGCAGTGGCCATCGGAAACAACTGGCAATCGGGCGACAAGATTATCTATACACTCGATTTGAGCAATGGTGCCGGGGTGACGCCACCGAATAGTGATAATCCCGGTGAGTCCATCTTGGGTTCCCCCATCCACTTCACGGTGATAGTAAACGGCTGGACGCTCCGCCAGCAGGAAGAAAACCTGTAAGACAGAAAATGAACTACGAATAAAAAACGAAAAATAAGATATGAACTACAAGAACAAACTGATGGGCTTGTCGCTCATCATAGTGGCGATGTTCTCCGCCTGTTCGGACGAGGTGGAGAACGCGGGCCGTGACTCGGGCACGGGCGACCACCGCATCACCTTTGCCGTAAGCACACAAAACCAGCCGAACGGCACCCGCTCGGCTTTCACTTCAGAGACGCACGAACTTGGCTCAGTCAAGATGGAGGGCAAACTGGACGGCAAGCCTGTCTACCTCACAGCCGAAATCTCCGACGGTTTCCCGGGTGACGACCAACCCTTGACACGAGGTACGCAGGTGACGGGGGTCGCACAGGTGGATGAATTTAGCGTGTCGGCTGCTATTTTAGATGCTAACGTTTTTGAACCCGAGACGTTGGATGTGATGTACAACGTGAAGGTGGCGAAAGACAACGCCTCTTCCACATGGACTACCGGAACGCCGTATTACTGGCCTACCGGCAAGAAACTGACTTTTTTCGCTTGGTATCCTTACAACTCGAAGAACCTGACCATCCCGAAAGACAACAATGTCAAGGATACAAAGCTGTTCTACGAGATACCCGAACAGGTAGCCGACCAAGAGGACTTTATGATGGCCAACAGCTATGAAGTGAGCGAGACATCAAGCGTGCCGATTTTTTTCAGACATATGCTCACGGCGGTGAAGTTCAAGACGAGCAACAACATCCCTGCCTGCACCGTCAAGTCCATCTCCCTGAAAGGAGTGAAATACAAAGGCTATCATAACTGGCAAGCACATGGCAGCGGTATATTATCTTGGGATCCGGATGCTGACACCAGAGACTTCACCTTGGACTTTCCCAATGGAAAGGAGGTAGCCGAGAATACCGAGACCGAACTCACGGGAAAGGGCGAGACTTTCTTCATGATGCCGCAGACATTTGGAGATGACAGCGAAGCCCGTTTGGAAGTGACGTTGGAGATGAATGGGGTAGAACAGACATTGAGTGCAAAGTTGAAGGACATTACGGCTGATGGGTATGGTTATAGCTATTGGGCAGCAGGAACAACTGTGACATATAAGCTTTCAATCAGTAAATTATCAGCGGAAGTGACCTTCTTCAAAGGAACGAATGGTACGGACGGTAATCCTTACACATCGCATAACATCAGTGCCAATGGAGACCCGTTCACAGTGGATTTGAAAGCTCCCACTTCAGTGAATGCCATCACCGCCCGTTTGGCGTATGAGGTGACAGATGGAGATGGAAACAAGACTTATGAGGTTTTCCAAGACAACCTCGATCTGACCGGGAAAACAACAGCGGACTTTACCAGCCCTCGCATGAACAATGTGGGCGATGGTCCGGACAAGGCAAAGAAAGACGCAACTCCTTTCGTGGTACAAATCAAGGTGAATAGCACGGCACCTATAACAATTCCGTCAGATCCTGATGATCTCAATACCAAGCGTACATACATTCCCGGTACGGACGAAAACACTTGGTACACCATTTGGCGAGGAACGATGTTCCCACCGAACTACATTCAAGATTACAATTCAGATCCGAAATACGTTATCGTGGCACGGAAAGACGGAACTTTTGGACCTTATGATGAAACGGAGAGCCATGAATATTGGGAAGTGGATAAGAACCATCCTGTATACGGACAAGGAAAGTGGCAAATCATAAATCCAACATGGGGCACTAAGTTGCGTTTGGTTTATTGGATATATGAGCTGACTCAAAATGGCCAATGTCCCGGTAATAACGAGGTATATGGGGAACCATTACAAAAGAAGGATGGGGATATTTGGTACTGGATCGCTGCGGCACCAACTAATGATTTGGCTAAATGTTATCTAATAACTGGAGTTGATAGAAAATTTGCGGAAATGGGTCAGTTTGTCTCAGGTTTCCAAGTCGGTATTGATTGGAAAACGACTTCTCACAATTTTCGTTATGCCATACTTAAGAGTAGCTTGTAAAAGTACATATCAAGATTCTATCACAATAAAGTGGAATTATCAATTAGTGAAACATATTGAATGAAAGTGCATAAGTTGGGAAACCATATTGTAGCACGACATTCTGACGTGTAAAAAGGTATAAAAATATATATGACAGCAAGAAAAAAACTGATGAGCCTTTCGCTCATCGCACTGACAGTGTTTTCCGCCTGTACGGACGAGGTGGAAAACGGAGGTCAACGCCCTGTCAAGGGCGACCACAGCTTGAGCTTCGCCGTGAGCACGCCCGGCTCGCAAGCGTGGACGAAGGCGGACGGCACCCGTGCGGTTTCCGCTCCTGCCACGCAAGAGCTTGAACCCGTCGAGATGGAAGGCAAGGTGAACGGAAAGACCGTCTACCTCTCCGCCGAAGTGACCGACGGATTTCCCGGTGACAACCGGATGATGACACGCGGTACACAGGTGACCGAAGACAACAAGACGAAAGACGGAATCATGGAGACTTTCGCCGTATCGGCCTATACGGATATTAAGGGTACGCCCGACTTCATGTATAATGTGCCGACAACGAAGGGAAGCCCTGAGAACGGTACTACCTATTGGTATCCCGAAGAGAAATTCTACTGGCCGGGCGTCAAGTCCCTGAACTTCTATGCCTGGTATCCGCACACCGCCAACGCGGAGGGCTTGACCGTATCGGGTGCGGACGAGAACGGTACTCCAAAGCTCCATTACACCGCTCCCGAAGACGTGAAGAAGCAGATGGACGTGATGACGGCTGTCGCTACCAACCAGGCAGAACAGGAAGCCATTCCATTGACATTCGATCATGCCTTATCGGCCGTAAAATTCGTGGCAGGAAGCGACCTCCCCAACTGTGTGGTAAAGTCCGTCAAACTGTACAACTTGCAATATGAAGGCACGTATGATATTGCCTCTTCCACTTGGACGGAAGTAAAGTCCGATAAGAAAGATTTCACCGTCAGTTGGGTTTATAACGCAGTGGAAGGCACAGAAGGTTCGCCTGTTACTCGGGAAGACGAGACTTTCTTCTTGGTGCCGCAGGCCTTGGACGGTGCAAAGGTGGAGGTGACGTTTATGAATACCGACAACACCGAGTTCACTGTGGGCGCAGCCCTCACTGGGACGTGGGAAAAAGGGAAGACCTATATTTATAAAATCTCGCATAACTTTGTTTACTTGGGTGTATCGAACGAGAAGTTTATAGCCTACGTGGATAAGACGGATGAGATGAAAGATCAGGTAGCTTTCTATATAACTTTCAGCTCGTCTGACCCAAATGACACGCGAATGATCCTTTCTTCAGAAAATTCTGGTCTGACCGTTACCCCTAAGACAATAACACCCGGCTCAAACATCCCTATCAAAGTCTCTTGGGATGGAACAAAAGATTGGTTATATTCCAGTGTGGTGATAGCTAAAAGTTTAGCAGATTACCAAGCTGGTAAAGAAGATAAACAAGTTTGGATAGTTCGCCCCAATATGGAAGAAAGCCGCGTGGATGGTGAAACCAACATTTTTGAAAAAGATGGTGCTTTTTGGGTTTATTCCGTGCCGGAAACAACCAGCCAACCGTTTAAAGATGAATACTCCGATGGTGACATTATTGAAGTTCAAAATATAACAGAATCGGACTGGTTGGCTATAACCCCATCACCCACTTACAACAAGAATACGAAATACCAAGCCATCTACAATAATGCATCGAAGGGTGACTTCTACTTGCAGACGCTAAGCATCCCGAGTGAGAATCGCTTTGCCTCGCTGCTTGCATGCAAGGAGGATATGAGCAAAAACATCATGTACTGCGTGGAGCAGAAAGCCTTTACCGCCGACTTCGGGTTCAAGGATTGCGAGCGCAATATCTCGCGCGAATCGGAGAAATGGAATATCGTGTTGAACGGCGGACATTTCAAGGAGGATGTAACAAACCTGAAAGCCAGAGTGGTAATCTCGTCCGATGTTCCCGATACGCAAATCACAGATTTGGGACGTGACCTTACTTGCGGTGATCCGGTAGCCATATCTGTGGATAAGGCAACATCGACAGGTGTATCTGCCACTCCTTACGTGAAGAAACGTTGGGATAACTTGCAAAACAATACGGCTAACAATGGAACACGCAAGGTAAACGTACAGGTGAAAAATGACAACTTGGACGAGTGGTACGATTGCGGACCTGACGGATTGATGAGTGATAGGTTCACGTGGGGAAATAATTTTGCAATAGGATATAACCAATATCATAGTGGCGCATTTGATCAAGCTCCCAAAAAGATAGTAGGAGAATATTATGAAGTGCATCAGAAACATCCGATGTTTGGCTTGCACAGGTGGTCTATAATGAAAGATAGGAGTGATAAGAACATAATGGATAATGCTCTATATATGGTGTACTGCAGTGCCAGAGGATTCCACTCGTGGAATAATAGTAGTATCTACAGAAATAGAACTAATGGAGGATGGTCATACATCGCATGCAATCAAGCAAACAGTCTTACAAATCCAGAAAACCCCAATTACAATGATGTCTATAATGGCGGCCGATTCATCACCATTGGCGTAAATGGTCGTAACTGGAGATGGTCATCTTGGCAAAACTATCCGGGACCTCTTACAGTATGGATTCCGGTAGTTTACACCGACTGCTGGTGGAATAAATTGGAAGATGGTACAACACGAAATCAACGCCCTACGGACGATACTCCTATAGTGGGACAATCGGTAAATGAATAGAGACAAATCGCTTTTATAACATAAATATGCTATACATCAAGACTCTCCCCAGCACAGAGGGAGGGATATGTATAATAACCTTAACAACTTGCCGCCCTTGTGAAAGACCGGCAAGTTTCCCCTAAGTTAATACATATAAGAGTACAGATATGGAAACAATGAAGATACTTGAAACGGAAAAAGGAAACAAGGACACCGTCCACCTCCATTGGAGCGGAACGGACGAGACTTGGAACGCCTACGGCAAATCGGCGGAGAACGCCCTGCGTATGAACCCGGAACTCCGCACGCTGACGGACGAAGTGAATTTGGACGGCACGCAGGTGACACACCTGAAAGTGACCACCGAGCAGTTCGAAGGGTACGGCCTTGCCGACTACTGCGTGGCGGTGGACGACGAGAGATTGGAACTGAAGATACCCGTGCATGGCTGAACGGACGGACATGAAGGACTTCGCAGCAAGGCTTGAGGAAGAGGCGGAAAAGAAGGTGGAGAAGATAGAGGCCGGAGACCTGAACATGATCAAGAAGTCATTCGAAGCCTCGTTGGTGCTCGCTGACGCTTTCCTGCAACTGAAAGCCTTCATCGCGGACTATACTTTCCGTGACGAAGTGGAGGAAATCGAGTTCTTCAAGACGGTCAAACCCCGAATCTGTCACCGGCTCATCTACTACCGCAAGATATACAACATCGAGATGAACCGTCCGGTAGGCAGCGAGTCGCAGCGAAGCTACCTGATAGACGAGATACGGGGCATCAACCGCTACAACGAGAAACGTTCGGACTTCGTGCGTTACTACCGCTCCGGGCTGACCCACTTGGACGCGCTCTATTACCTGCGTGGCAACCTTGACACGGCACTCTACTTGGAGTCGTTCCATCACGAGCGTGATCCGTCTTTCTCGACCAACTGTAACTTCATGGCGGCACGGCTTCTTGCCAACGAGCGGCTGATCCGCTACCTGACGAAGGAATTGGAGGCGTTCGAGCTGCGGCAAGCCGAAGAATCGTTGCCGAAGGTGCGCCTGACGTGGAAAGCGACGAAGACGGAACTGACCGAACTGCTATTTGCTTTGGACAGCCGCAAGGTATTCGGGGATGTCCCGTTGACAAGGCTGTCGGAGTACGTGCAGCGGGCATTCAACATCGAGTTGGACAAGAACCTGTCCCGGACATTCGGCGACCTGCGCATCCGCAACCGGCAGACGCCTTTCCTTGACAGCCTGAAGGCCGCACTGCTCAGGCGGATGAACCGCCCGCTGAACAACCGCCCCGGAGGTCGGAACAAAAAAACGCTTTGAGAAGGATAAGAATTGAATAATAACAAACAGAAACCTAAATAGAAAAGGACATGAAACAGGTATTTGTCAAACCTCTGTTGCTGCTGCTCGTGATACTGGCAGCGGCATCCTGCGACAAGGACGAGAAGGAAATCGGCTACGACGCGCTGCCCCAAAAGGCGCGGCAGTTCATCGCACAGTACTTCCCCGGTGTGAAATGCACCCGTGCGGTGCGTGACAAGGATGACGGAACAACCGAATACGAGGCATGGCTCTCGGATGGGACGGAATTGGACTTTGACGGACAGGGCGACTGGACAAGCGTGGACTGCAAGTTCTCCGCGCTGCCGAACGGCATCCTGCCGGAAGCCATCGCGACGGACATCGCTACCCGTTACCCCGATGCTGTACCCTACAAGGTAGAGAAACAACCGGGCGGTTACGAGATAGACATCCCCGGCTGGGAACTGTACTACAACAATCAAGGCACGTTCATCCGCGCCGAGAGAGACCTGTAAAACTGCATGAAACACCAATAACTAAAGAGCTATGATCATCTATGACAGCAAAATCGCCCGTCTGCTGCAAGGCCGGCTGAATCCCTACGATTACGTGACCCTGCCTCTGGTTACCCTGACTGCCCTCCCTTATGGCGAGAAAGGCATTTGGGAAGAGATGGAGATGAGCATCCACCGCCGGCAATACACGGAATGTTTTTGTGTGTCCCTGCTGCCGTCCCTGCTTTTGGGCTGGCAGGTATGCTGGGGATTTGCCGCCCTGCCGCTGTTCGCTTACTACCTCCTTTACTGGGCTGAACGCTTGGCTGTCGGCCATTCAGCGTTTGATTACGAGGCAGAAAAAGAGAGCGAGGAAGTAAGCTACTTCGTGGTGCGCAAACATTTCGCTTGGCGCAAGTGGTATTGGAAAAAGGAGCTGCCGGCCATCGACCGAAGCTGGTTCTGCTAAAGGAACAGGACTGGCTCCTATACAGCCACTACAAGCGTGGGCTGCTGTCTGTTTAAGTTGTTTTCGGGCATCCTGGGGCCTTCTTTATGATTAAACGAGATGCAGCCCACCGCTTCCTTTTATCACATTCCTCTGGGCGGAAAAGGAAAGCGTGGAAGTAAAAAAGGAAAAAGTGCAATTTAGACATATATACGAAGAGTTACGATGAAGAAAACGGAATGCGTCCTTGTGAAAGGTCGCCAGATGTCCGCCGAAGGGTAGCAATGCCCGTAGGACACAGTTTTTTTGAATTTTTAGGAAAGTTCGTAAGTGTTCGGTGAACTCCCTTGACGAGTAAAGGTAGGGTGTACGTCCTGCTCGGCACACCTTAAAGTAACATTGAGGGGTATTTACCCGTGCTTGGGCTACCCAAAGAGTGCATCGAGGGGTATTTGTCCGTGTTTGGGTCATCAAAAGGGTACATCGAGGAGTATCTGTCCGCGCTTGGGCTATCAAAAGGGTACATCGAGGAGTATCTGTCCGCGCTTGGGCTATCAAAAGGGTGCATCGAGGGGTATTTGTCCGTGTTTGGGTCATCAAAAGGGTACATCAAGGGGCATTTGTCCGTGCTTGGGCTACCAAAAGGGTACACCAAGGTACATTCATACCTTTTGCCCCACCTAAAGGGCGTTTAGGATAATGCGTAGGAGGCGAGCTTATTGTAAGCTTTCAGATTATCCGGCAGTAATTCTGCCAAGTCTGTTGAGTAGTCATTGTCATAGTCATGGATATGTTCGAGGAAGTAGATCAGCCATGTACGGAAGTCCACACCGGCAGATTTACAGCACCCGAAGAACGAGTAGAGTACCGCAGCATCTTCCGCGGCGTCATGGTTGCCACAAAATAAATAGTTTTTGCGTCCGCACGCCACGGGACGGACCTTATTTTCTTTTTCTTCTGGCATGGGCCCAACAGCCCAGCAGGATAATCCCTTTCTTCGCGTCCAGCAAATCGTATCTTTCGTAACCGTCCGTCTGTATGGCTCCACGGAACTTGCTGAAGAGCTTCAAGACCACCCTACCTGCACGGGAGCCATTATCATAATAGAAAAACTGACGTCCGGTCATAACGCTGCGCACAAGCCAGATGTATCCTTTTACCGTCTTGTGTTTCTCGTCATGTATGACAGGGATTGTAGTCTCGTCCGATTGTATATAGTCCGTTTGTAATATCAACTCCCAGAGTCGGAAGTATAGTGGCCTTAAAAGATCGGCCACATCTTTGAACCAGTCGTTAACCGTCGATGGCGGGAGATGCACGCCTACTCGCCTGAACCTTTCCAACTGCCTGTGGAACGGGAGGTGGTCCACATACTTGTTTATCATCATTTCAGCCAGCAACGAGGAGGACGCATAGCTCTTGGCGATCGGCATGACCGGTACTGTTCCTGTACGGAACTCGTCCGTGCCTTTCCGCTTGGCCGTATGCCGTATTATTTTCCGGATATAAAACCGTTCAGGTTCATACACGAGGACCTCGGTCACTTCCTCTCCGGGAAGAAGAACCCATTCCTCTTCATTATACCCTTCAGGATAAACATGCTCCTCCCTGCGTTCCAGATTTTCAGGGAGAGGATTACGGACCGGACGCTTTCCTGCCATCTTTTTACGGGCGATGACCGCCTCTCTGGTAGCTTGCAGCTCCTTTTCTGCTTCCGCAGCGGCTTCCGCTTCTTCCGGCAACATGTCAAAACCTTCAAAATCCAGCCATCTGTCTTGTGCGTCAGGTTTGATAAACTTTTCCGCTTTCCGCCCATATAATTGACGTTCCAGATATGCCACCCGTTCTTCCAACTTGCTGATCTTTGCCTCCTTTTTGGCGATAATGGTATCTTTTTCAGACAACTGAAGCTCATAAGCCTCCTTTTCCGCAACCCCAAGAGGCTGCGCGGACACCTTTTCCCTCAACCTGCTGTTCTCCCTGTAAAGGCAGTCGCATTTATACATGAGGTCTTTTATAAGGGCTTCGTTTTCTGTTGACGTATTTGACATAACTGTTTCTAAATATGACACTAAGATACGCAAAATCGGTTAAAGGACAATGCGACATGTGTTATAATTTGTTACAATTGAACGTTACAGGCATATTTCTTTTATGCCGTCTGACCTTGCTGCTGTCTATACCCTGGACCATCATTACAAGATCGCTCCAGAAGGTCTCCACGACTTTGATGCGGCCTTCTTCCGTATCAATAGAAGGTACGTGGAAGTACCCTTGTTCCAATTTCATGTGATATATTACCAGTCCACCATATTCCATGTGGAGGATTTTCATAGAGGCGCAATTCCTTGATATGAAAATGAAAGCGTCTCCATCACGCACATTCTTGCCCATCTGATCTGTCACCAGACCGCTCAAAGTATAAAAACTCTTACGCATATCGGTCGGATAAGGATACAGATAATATCTGTTTGACTCGTTAAGACTGAACATCGGCTGATTAACGGTTAAGGTTTAAAAATATAAGGGTCTGTAAAATCTCTGATGACACGGGACCATTTAACCGCACAGTAACACCATTGGGATATACTATTTCACAGACACTTTGTGGCTGTCCGGAAGAAGGAAAATCAGGAGAAAAAAAAGATGCTGGAGCTGGAGTTTTGCCGGACAGGGCATGACCGCCAGCTCCCATTTTAACCGGTATAAACTTACCTTTGGCTGCGGCATTCGTTTTGGGACCTTTCAGTTTTGCTTTCCAAAAGCTGAAACGTTTACGCTTGATTCCTTCATTAGAGCAAAAATCCTTTATTGTTAAACCGCTTTCTTTATATCGGGCATAAATTTCTTTGAAATCGTCCATTGTCCATTGAACTCTTGTCACCATAATTGTATATTTTTAAATCATGGACAAAGGTATTCAATGAAAGGATTATTTATAGGGGGAGTTCACCGAACACTTACTTTGTTTACAGATATTTGCCAGTGTCTTTTCAGATCGGAGAGCCGTCTTTGCCTTCCCTTTCGTTTGTCCTCGTTGATGCCTTCCACCATGATGACAAGATCACTCCATGTCATGGGGTACGAGTGGGTTTCAGGATCATAAGCGGGGATTTTAAAAGTTCCTTCCTCAAGCAGTTTCTCGTACATCACCAGACCTCCCGTTTCTGCGTGCAGAAGCTTTATACGGTTTTTCAGCCTGTTGATAAAAATGTACACATCTCCATTCCGGACATCCCCGTTCATTTTTTCCCGGATCAGACCGCTCAAGCTGAACATGCCCTTACGCATATCGGTACTGCCGGGGCATAAAAAGTAACGCATGGAGTCGTTCAGGCAAAACATGTTCCACACAGTTTAGTGAGCAGGCTCAAAGCGGCTTTACAGCCACCCGTGCCCTTAAATTTCATTTTAATCCCGTTGGGAAGCTCCAGGGATATTTCCGAGTTGTCAGTACATTTACCGGAAGTTTTCTCTGTCTTTTGCGGACACAAGGCAGGTTGGGACTGAAACGTTGGTGCAGATACATTGTTGTTGTCTATGCTTATCGGAACAAAACCATCCATGCCAGCTGTGGGAACACTTCCGGATTTAAGCTCCTCGTCCGAGATATTGAAACGTGAGCGCCAGTCGTAAAACTGGGAACGGTTATATCCTTCATTCGCACAAAAATCCTTTACCGTTAAGTTGCTTTGGCGTTGTCGAAGAAGAATATGGAAAAACTCCTCCCTTGTCATATATTTTGCCATAAATCCTTTTTGCACACAAAGATAAACGGGAAAGGATATTATGACAAGATGTATTTGCTCAACCGCTTACGGATATACGTCGGCTGTTCGCAAAACCACCCGTACTGTGGAGAATGGCTGCCAAACCAAGTTTTCCGAAGGCGGGGCCTGCGGCCTATACGTGGTGCGGGGCACTCAAACAGTCTATTCCAACGTGAAACTGACAGCCGAGAGAGATGCCGACACGGGCGGTCTCGTATGGAAAACTGAAAGTCCGACACCGCTCGCAGGCGGGCTGTTGGACGAACACTATTATTTCTACTATCCCTATCAGGCACGAGCCTCAATACTGGGGCAGGGCGGCTGTTCGCCTTCATCATTACGGTGAACGAGCTAACCGTGCCCGGCTTGTCGGTGCGGAGCGAAACATACACCATCTCCGACAATAAGACCTGCCATATCCTGGAGTCTGTCTGCCCGTGATGTTATCCTCTCATCGAATTCCTGTACTCACTCGGGCTCATTCCATAGTACTTCCTGAACACCTCCCTGAAATATCTGACATCGGAGAACCCCGAGTCATCCGAGATTTCCGTTATCGAACAGTCTTTTTCCCTGAGCAGTTGTGCCGCATATTGCAGCCGCATGGAGCGGATATAGTCAGCCGGGGCATGGCCGGTGAGCGCCTTCAACTTGTTGAAAAATCCGGTGCGGCTCATGTTCTGCATGCCACAGAGCATGTCCACACAGAAACCGGGGTTGTCGATATTCTTCATGACGCATTCCCTTACGGAGGCCATGAATTTCCAGTCCCGGGTATTGTGGCAGTCCGGCGGAACCTGTCCGACTCCGTCCTCAAGACCGGCGTATGCCCGTCTGAGCAGTGCCCGGTTTGCCAGTATGTTCCTGATATTCGCCCTGAGCACGTTTATGCTAAACGGTTTGGTGATATAGGCGTCAGCTCCGTTTTCCAGCCCCTCCAGCATGTCCTTCTCATCTCCCAAGGCGGTCAGCAGCATGACCGGGATATGGGATGTCTCAATATCGGATTTGACGGACGCGCAAAGTTCGTCCCCTCCCATTTCAGGCATCATAACGTCCGAAAGTATCAGGTCCGGATTGTATTCTCTCGCCACAAGCAGCGCGTCCCGTCCGTTGGAACAGGTTTGGACCAGGTATTCCTCTTTCAGCAGCCCCTCAAGGTAGGTCCGCAAATCGTCATTGTCCTCCACAATAAGAATACGCTGCCGGTCCCCGCCGGTCATTGTTGGAAGGATCTCACGCATGGGGCCGCAATCCGGTCCCATGCGGGTTTCCCCGGTATCCTGTTTCCTGGGCGAAGCAACGGGGCATGCCTTGTCAAGGCGTCTGCTCCTCAGGGGAAAAATAACACATACCATGGTCCCCTTCCTCTCGGTACTGGTAACGCGGACCCTGCCTCCGTGCAGCCTTACCAGCCTATGTACCATCATCAGTCCGACACCGTTTCCCGCCACTTGCAGATTGACGGCATTACTGCCCCTGAAATGGTTCCTGAACAGTTTCTTCCGTTCCTCAGGTGGAATGCCAATCCCCGTGTCTTCCACTTCCACACCCCATACATGCCGGTCCACGAAGGCACGGACCTGGATACTCCCGCCCCGTGGAGTGTACTTCAGTGCGTTGGACAGTATATTCTTCAATATAGAGTCCATTTTGTCCTTGTCAAACCGGACATTCAGGTAAGGGAAGCCGCTCTCACGGGTGATATCGATGTCCCTGATGGAGGCATATGTGCGGAATGCCTCACAGGTCGTCTCCAGATAACTGTTGAGCTCATATTCCGAGACATGAAGTCTCAAGGTGTAGTTGTCCGTACTCTCGAAATCTATCAGGCTGGTGACCAATCCCAGAAGTCCGTCCACGCTTTTCAGGGCCATCCGTACATTGTCCATCCCCTCCGCCTTCACCATGTCTTTCTCCACCACCTCTTCCAGCGGAGCCTTGATCAGCGTAAGCGGAGTACGGACATCATGGGCAGTATGTATGAAGAAGCACGTCTTTTCGTCTGATATCCTTTTCTGCCTGCGCAACATGGCAACGCGAAAAGACACCACCCCAGCCAACACACACAATGACGCATATCCGGCAATGGCCCATGTACCCGCCCACAGCGGCCGGGCGACACTCAGACCGAGGCTTCTTTCCTCATACACCTTGTATTTCTCCTCATTGGAGACGGCACGGATACGCAGGGTGTAGTTGCCTGGGGGCAGGCTCGTGAACTGTATCCGCCCGCTCTGGACCGGATGGCTCCAGCCCTCGTAGAGCCCCTCCAATTTCCATGAATATAGGATGTTCGAGGGATAGTCGTAGTTGATGGAGACAGCTTCCAGGGAGAAGGTATTCTGGTCATATGCAAGTTCCAGCCTGACGGTATTGTCAATATCCTCCCTCAAGGGGGATCCCTTGTCCCCGGGATAGACGGGGCGGTAGGAGATCATGAAATCCCGCAGGAGCATCCGAGAAAAATGCGGGGCGGGTATCCTCATGTCGGAGGGGAACATGACGGCTCCGGTGTTACTCCCGAACACGAAGCTTTCCCCGTGCCGGAAAGTGGATACCCCGGCATTGAGGCATACGCTTGCCAGCCCTTGTTCTGCCGTCCAGTTTCTGAAAGTGCCGCTCTCACGCCGGAACAGGGCCACGCTGTTTTCGGTCCCCAGTAGCAGGGTGCCGTCCGCACGGGGGACAATGGTATGGATGTTATTGGATATCAGGGCGCAGTTCTCGGTCTGGTATTGGCGGACGAACCTGTCCTCCACGCTGTCATAGACGAGAAGTCCCGCCCCGCCGGTGCCGATATACAGGAGCCCGTCCGGTGCCTGGTACAGTGCATAGACATGAACCGCCTCGACTGGAAATGCGATATGTCTGCAGGTCCCCCCGTGCCCGTCAAGCAGGTACAACCCCATGCCGGTACCGATCCACATCCATTCCGGAGCCTTCTCCAGTATGGCGGTGATGGGGCCCGGGACCGGGTACAGGCGTACTGTGCCGTCATGGGGATCGAAACGTTTGAGATTGTGGCAGCCCCCTGTCCATATACATCCTCCAGAATCTTTTCCGATGTCATTGATATACTGGTCTGGACGCCCCTCTGCTGCAAAGGAGGGGGGAAAGTATTCCACCCTCCCGGTTTTCTTTTCGATCCTGTACAGGCCCGAAGCGTACCCGCCGGCGCAGATGACACCCGGCGAGACCTCGCAGAGCGTCAGGAAGATATGGTTCCCGCCATCCTGTATCCCATCGGACCGGCTGAGAAAGGAGCGCCACCGTCCTACCGCAGGCTGCAGCAGGCTGATCCCGTTGCTGGTGGCGAACCACAAGTCGCCTTCGCTGTCTTCGATGACATCGTGCACCTGGTCGTTAACCAGCGACCGGCTGTTGCCCGGTGAGTGCCGGAACCATTCATAGCTCTGGTAGCGGTTATTCCGGATTGTGACTCCGGCGGGGTAGTTGGCAAGCCAGATACGGTCCCCGCCATCCACATAAATGTCATTGATATTGTCTCCGTTCATGCCGTTGTGGCTGGCGTAGTCGGCAGTTATATAGGGTTTGGGCACTAGCGAGTCCATATCCATCCTGTATACCCCCCTTCCGCCCGTGGCTATCAGCAGCTCCCGGTCATTGAGAGGGGTGATCCGGTTGACGGCCACATTCCGCAGCGTACTGCCTGCGGACACTCCGTATACAAGTATGCCCTTCCTGAAGGTTCCCACGAACAGTTTCTTCGAACCGGGGTGGTAGTAGAGTTCGCTGACCGGCGTCCGGATGCTGTCCGTGTCCGCAAGCGCCTCAAGGACACCGTCCCTTTCCCGTACCGGAAAAAGTCCGTTCACGGTACCGATGAAAAGGTTTGTACCGTCCGTCTCGCTGATAGCGGTTATATCACCTCTTAAACGGGAGACCAGCCGCTGCGCAATGCCTGTGCGGGTGTCATAGCGGATGATATGGTCACCCTGACAGAGCCATATGCGGTCCCCACGGTCCATATAGGCGTAACAGAGCATGCCCGTGGCGAAGTCATCCTGAAGACCGGGTATCCTGTATACCATCCGGAAACGGTCATGGAGGGTGTCGTAATGGAAAATACGGCCTTTCCTTCCCACAACCCACAGCGTGTTCTCCGTGTCGGTGTAGAGCCAGTTCAGATTGACTTGCGGGGCCACCTTCAGATTGCCGTCAAGAACAGTGTAATGCCTGATCCGCTTGCCGTCATAACGGTCCATCCCCTCCTGGGTGAGGAACCACATGTATCCCCTCCCGTCTTTTTGGATACGGTAAATCCTCCGGTTACTCAATCCGTCCTCTATTCCCAAGTATTTATATATCTGGGCTCCGCACATGGAGGAAATTCCCAGCATGAGGAATGCGGACAGTATTCTTCCCATATTCCGAACACGTGTCATTCTGATGTAAATTAGACAACAACTGTTGCAAATATATAAAAATATAAATTAATATACAAATTTAAACATAACCTCGGATGTCGGCATCAGGCGGTATGTCCTCAATGTCATGTACCCCGGAAAATAGCTGCATACGGGACCGGCCCATGATATGAACATATTCCGAGAGGCGGTTGTTCAATTGACCCGACGGAATTATGGCTTGCCGGGCTCGGGACTGTCCGCAAGGGTACGTTGGTCCGGTGTGCGGAATACCATCCATACCTCCGGTCCGAATTTATATCCGCGGGTGGTACAGGTGCCGGTCGAGGTTTGGCAGCCCCCAATAAAGCGGGCCGAATTGTTTGTAAGCACTCTTACCCTCATGCCCGATTTATAGATAATCTTCCAACAGTAAGAAGTTATAATTCGCATTTAAGAACAATGGCGGGCATTTCTTGTTAATATTATAATCATATAAAAGAGGCGCATCCGTTAGTGCCAGATTTGTTCACCACTTTCATCGTTGCGTATCGTATTGCGAGTTGTCCGTATCAGATGTTTATCCCCTCTTTCTTAAGACTTCCTGAGAACTGCCTGGGAAAGGACGGCTTTCCGCATTGCGACTTCATCCACAGCCCTTGGCGGTATAGCCATGCCTTTCACGGGGACTACGGTTGATTCATGCGACACAGCAGATTCCGGTGCTATAACAGGGTTGCCTACATACTTGTGCCTCTTTTCAGCTTGCTGTCCAGGTCCGAGTTGCGCACTTTACCCGCAGGTTGGACGGTTGTACATAACAATATTGATCTTTTTGGGGGCTAAAAGTCGAATATCCCCTTAAAAACAAGGAGCTGACGCATGTGTACAGCCCCTTATTTTTTTGTATAGCCCGGCCTCCTCTGGCATATTGCCGTTGCTTCCATCTGTAACAAGCAAAATCAGAATCTATATGCGAAACTTTTTGTTCCCGTAGCTGAGAAATTCCTTCGTGGCGTATTTCACACTGAATGGTCCGTAGTCACCGAGAGCCGAATGCGCAATTTGCTTGTCCGGTTCTGTCACATGCTCGACAGGTTCTCCCGTAGTATCAGTATCCTTGTATGACATAAGCTGCATGTTGGCGATGGCTGCCCCGGTAGCCGCCGCACGCAATTTCCTGAACGCATAGGAGAGGATTCCGTCCATCATTGACCAGTACAAGGCGAAGAACGAGGTGCAGGAAAAGGAGGTCCCACAGTTGTAGGAGATAGCCGGGAAGGTATGGAAGAAGGAGGACGAACTGAAACAGTTGAAGTCCGAACTTGCAGCACTCGACCGAAAGATACAGTTGGAGCTTGAGCCGCCTACGCCCGAAGTCGCCGAAAAGGAGAATGACGGACAGGAGGTCAAACCGGATGCGGAAGGTGTACGAAACGTATCTCCACAACACACCGAAGATGTGCCGCAGATACGCAGCCCGGTGAATGAACGCAGTCCGTCTGGCAATTTTATTGCCGACCATATCATCATCGGGCGGCCGGGATTCAACGTCCGTGACGAGTGCAAACCGAAAGGTATAAAAATGTGAACGAGTGTGCGGATATATATGGCAGGATTGGGAACATACCATTCCTTTTCCTGCCTTTTTCCATCAATATGACATAATGGCAAGGATACCATACAACAAGCCCTCGATTATATCAAAATAGGGTGTTGAAAGTAAATCGTCATGGCAAATCCGCCATATATTCAGTATTTTCGCTAATTCTGGAAGATTTTTATAACCACTTTATTAGCAAGCAGTTCTGAGGATAAGG
>OHBE01001040.1_pt1 | contig 26535 bp, 23 predicted proteins | sample 1577231 | NCBI WGS metagenome assembly OHBE01 (sample SAMEA3541506, study PRJEB24748) | human gut metagenome | biome: human gut; feature: human-associated habitat; material: faeces | place: China | collected 2012 | reverse complement strand
CGGGGCCGGCCTGCGGCCGGTGCTCTCCCCTTTTGCGGGGCGGGCGGCAGCAAAAAAGGACCCCCGCGGGGGTCCTTTTTTTGTATGTTTTACGGCTGCTCCAGCACGTCGCCGAAGCTGATGCCCTCCAGCTGTTTTCGCACCATTTCGGAAATATCCGCATAGATGCGGACAAATTTGCATTCCATGCAGGCCTGCCGGTTGCGGTTGCAGTCGTAGCCCTCCTCATTCAGGCAGCGGCTGATGGCGTAGGGGCCCTCCACCTGCTCTATCACCTCATACAGCGAGATCTCGTGGGGATCACGGGCCAGCTCGTAGCCGCCGCCCGTACCCTTGTAGCTTTTCACCAGCTCCCCTGCCACCAGCTTGCGCAATATTTTAAGCGAAAACCGCAGCGTTACGCCGGTCTGCTCCGCTATCGATGCCGCATCCAGCCGCCCGCCGTTCTGCGCCAGGCAGTAAACGATCCGCACGGCATAATCGGATTCCAGTGTAATATGCACCGATCTTCCCTCCTTACTCCAGGAAATCCTTGAGCTTTTTGCTGCGGCTGGGATGGCGCAGCTTCCGCAGGGCCTTGGCCTCGATCTGGCGGATGCGCTCACGGGTCACATTGAACTCCTTGCCGACCTCCTCCAGGGTGCGGCTGCGGCCGTCCTCCAGCCCGAAGCGCAGGCGCAGCACCTTTTCCTCACGGGGGGTCAGCGTCGCCAGCACCTCGGCCAGCTGCTCCTTCAGCATGGTGTGGCTGGCCACATCGCTGGGGGCGGGGGCGTCCTCATCGGGGATGAAGTCCCCGAGGTGGCTGTCCTCCTCCTCGCCGATGGGGGTTTCGAGGGAGACCGGCTCCTGCGCCACGCGCATGATCTCCCGCACCTTTTCCACCGGCATTTCCAGCTTTTCGGCGATCTGCTCGTTGGTCGGCTCGTGGCCGTTTTCATGCAGCAGCTGGCTGTTCACCTTTTTCACCTTGTTGATGGTTTCCACCATGTGTACCGGGATGCGGATGGTACGGGCCTGGTCGGCGATGGCGCGGGTGATGGCCTGCCGGATCCACCAGGTGGCGTAGGTGGAGAATTTGAAGCCCTTGGTGTGGTCGAATTTTTCCACCGCCTTGATGAGGCCCAGGTTGCCCTCCTGGATGAGGTCGAGGAACTGCATCCCGCGGCCCACATACCGCTTGGCGATGGACACCACCAGACGCAGGTTGGCTTCGGAGAGGCGCTTTTTGGCAGCCACATCCCCCTGTGACATGCGGATGGCCAGCTCGACCTCCTCCTCGGCGGAAAGCAGCGGCACCCGCCCGATCTCCTTGAGGTACACCTTTACCGGGTCATCGATGCTGATGCCGTCGGCGCCCAGCACGCTTTCCAGCTCCTCATTGCTGGCCGGGGCGATGCTTTCGCCGCCGTCATCCTCCACGATCTCGATGTTATACGCCTCGAAGGTATCGTATAGCTTGTCCACCTGCTCCACATCGTAGTCCAGCTCCTCCAGCGCGTCGCTGATCTCCTTGGTGGTCAGACGTCCCTTCTGCTTGCCGCTTTCCAGCAGCTCCTTGAGTACCTGTTTTTTGTCCTGTGTCGCCATCGTTGCTCCTCCTTGATGGGGCCGCTGCCCCTTGTTTCTATCCTTTGGCCCGTGCAGGGTACCGGGTCGGCCCGCAGGGCGTTTCCTCCGCAGGAGGAAACCCGCAGCTTCGCTGCGGAGCCCGCCGCAGGCGGGCTGCCCTGCGGGCGCCCCGTCGGGAGGGGAAAGCCCCGGATTTTATGCGAAATATACATTGTCACCCGGACGGGATTATGATATACTAAACTATTAGCAAAGGGGGCGCAGGCGATGCGGATCACCGGGATAGAAACCACCAAAAGGGGCCGCTATGCCTTGATGGTGGACGGCGAATTTGCCTTTTCGGTGCATAGGGACAGCTTCCTGCTGAACCGGTGGCTGCAAAAGGACGCCGAGGTAACCCCCGGACAGCTGGAGCAGCTGCGGCGGGAGGATGAATTCCGCAGCGCCAGGGAACAGGCCATGGACTGCCTGGCAGCGGCGGAGCAGACCGGCGGGATGCTGCGGCAAAAGCTGCTGCGCCGCTACGGCGAGGAGGCAGCGGAGGCCGCGGTTCTGCGGATGGAGGAGCTGGGGCTCATCAATGACCGGGAGTACAGCCGGCGGTTTGCGGCGGATGCGGTGAACCTGCGTAGCTGGCCCCGGCGGCGCATTGCGGCGGAGCTGCAAAAAAAGGGCGTGGCCGAGGACGTCATCGCCGAAGCGCTGGCCGATGTGACCGAGGAAACCGAGATCGAGACAGCCTGCCACCTGCTGGAAAAGCAGTACCGGGAAAAGCTGCGGGACCGTCGGGAACGGGAAAAGGCCAAGGCCGCATTGCAGCGGCGGGGCTTCGGGTACGAGGTCATCCGGGCGGCAGTGGCGCAGGTGCTGGAAAAGCTGCCGCAGGCACAGCCGGAGACCGAGGAGCTGCCGGAGTGGGAGGACAGGACCGAAGAGCTGCTCACCCTCATCCAAAAGAAGTACCGCAAAAACCTGGCCGACCGCCCCGGCATCGAAAAGACGACAGCGGCATTATACCGGCGGGGCTACCCGCTGGATGAGATAAGGACAGCGATGAAAATGATACTGGAGCAGGAGGAAAACGGCTGTGACGATTAAAGTGGGAATGATCTCGCTGGGGTGCAGCAAAAACCAGGTGGACGCCGAGCGCCTGCTGGCGAAGCTGGCCAAGGAGGGCTTTGCGATCTGCAATGACATGACCGAATGCGATGCGGTCATCGTCAATACCTGCGGGTTCATCGAGGACGCCAAAAAGGAGTCCATCGATACGATACTGGAATGCTGCGCCGCCAAGGGCGAGGGGAACCTCAAGTGTGTGGCGGTCACCGGCTGCCTGGCGGAGCGCTACCGCGAGGAGCTGGCCCGGGAGATCCCCGAAGCGGATGTGGTACTGGGCATCGGCAGTAATGAAAAAATCGCGGAAGCCATCACGAAAGCTGTAAAAGGCGAACACTTTACTGCCTACGGCGAGAAGGAGTCCCTTTCGATGGAGGGGGAACGGATGCTGGCCAATGAGCCGTGGTTTGCCTATGTAAAGGTGGCGGAGGGCTGCGATAACCGGTGCAGCTACTGCGCCATCCCCCTCATCCGGGGGCGCTTCCGCAGCAGGCCCATGGAAAATGTGGTGGAGGAGTGCAAAGCCCTTGCCGCCCGCGGCGTCACCGAGATCAATCTTGTGGCGCAGGATACCACCCGTTACGGCGAGGACCTTTACGGGGAAAGCCGCCTGCCGGAGCTCATCGATGCGGTGTGTGAGATCGATGGGGTCCATTGGGTGCGGGTGCTGTACTGCTACCCCGACCGCGTCACCGACCGGCTCATCGAAACCATTGCACGGCAGCCCAAGGCGGTGCATTACTTTGATATCCCGGTGCAGCACGCCAGCGGCCATGTGCTGCGGGATATGAACCGCCGGGGGGATAAGGAAAGCATCCTGGAGATGTGTCGCAAAATAAGAGAAAAGATCCCGGATGTGGTGCTGCGTACCACCCTCATCGCCGGCTTCCCCACCGAAACCGAGGAGGACTTTGCAAAGCTGTGCGAATTGGTGCAGGAGGCACGGTTCGACCGGCTGGGCTGCTTTGCGTACAGCCAGGAGGAGGACACCCCCGCCGGCGAGCTGGAGCAGCTTCCCGAGGAGCTGCGGCAGCGCCGGGCGGAGATCATCATGGAGCTGCAGATGAGCGCCGCCTTTGACTTTGCCGACCGCTGCATCGGCCGCACGCTGGAGGTGCTGGCGGAGGGCTGCGAGGACGGCCAATACTACGGCCGCAGCTATATGGATGCCCCCGATATCGATACCAAGGTGTATTTTACCAGTGAAAATGAAATAGAGCCCGGCAGCTATCTGCCGGTACTGATCACCGATACCTGCGACTATGACCTCATCGGCATAGCGCAACCAAAGGAGGAAGCAAAATGAATTTACCCAACAAACTGACCATGCTTCGCATCATTCTCATCCCGGTATTTCTGGTGCTGGTGCTGGTGGATCGCATCCCGATGCACTACCTGTGGTCGCTCATCGTCTTTTTGGCGGCCTGCATCACCGATACGCTGGACGGCAATATTGCCCGCAAGAGAAACCTCGTCACCGACTTCGGCAAGCTGATGGACCCCCTGGCCGATAAGCTGCTGGTGATGAGCGCCCTCGTTGCCTTCATCCCGGTGGCCGGTGTGCCGGTTTGGGTGGTCGTGGTCATCCTCGGCCGGGAATTCATGGTGACCAGCCTGCGGCTCATCGCGGCCGGAAAAGGAGTGGTCATTGCCGCCGATAAGTGGGGCAAGGTCAAGACCATCAGCCAGATGGTGTGGCTCAACTACACCCTGCTGATGCTGTGGCTGTTCCCCGAGGCGGGCTGGGCGCATATCCTCTTTGTGGTGCTGATGGGCATCGTGGTAGCGACAACGGTACTTTCCGGCGCCAACTATATGCTGAAAAACAAGGCGCTTTACAGCGACCGGTAAGTGTCGATTTTTAATACGAGGAGTAATATTATGCAGTTATATAACAGCTTGAGCCACAAAAAAGAGGAATTTGTGCCCAACCACCCCAGTTTGGTGAAGATGTATACCTGCGGCCCCACGGTGTATCACTTTGCCCATATCGGCAATCTGCGTACCTACATCATGGAGGACGTGCTGGAAAAATACTTGCGGTACAGCGGCTACCGGGTGAAGCGGGTCATGAATATCACCGATGTGGGGCACCTTTCCAGCGACGCCGATACCGGCGAGGATAAGATGCTGAAGGGCGCAAAGCGGGAGCATAAAACGGTGATGGAGATCGCAAAATACTACACCGACGCCTTTTTTGAGGACTGCCGCAAGCTGAATATCAAAACCCCCGACGTGGTGGAGCCCGCCACCGCCTGCATCCCGGAATTCATCAAGCTGGTGGAGGGGCTGCTGGAAAAGGGCTACGCCTATGTAGCCGGCGGGAATGTCTATTTTGATACCTCCCGGCTGGAAAAGTACTATGTCTTTAACGACCACAAGGAGGACGACCTTGCCGTCGGCGTCCGGGAGGGCGTGGAGGAGGACCAGAATAAGCGCAATAAGGCGGACTTCGTGCTGTGGTTCACCAAAAGCAAATTCGAGGATCAGGAGCTCAAGTGGGACTCCCCGTGGGGGATGGGATACCCCGGCTGGCACATCGAGTGCAGCGGCATTTCGATGAAGCATCTCGGGGAGGATCTCGACATCCATTGCGGCGGCATCGATAATGCCTTCCCGCACCATACCAATGAGATCGCACAAAGCGAAGCCTATCTGGGCCACAAGTGGTGCAATTACTGGTTCCATGTGCTGCACCTCAATACCAATACCGGCAAGATGAGCAAAAGCAAGGGCGAATTCTTGACCGTTTCGCTGCTGGAGCAAAAGGGCTACCGCCCGCTGGCCTACCGGTTCTTCTGCCTGCAAAGCCACTACCGCAAGGCGCTGGTGTTCAGCTATGATAACCTGGATAACGCCGAGCAGGCCTATGATAAGCTGGTGGCACGGGTGGCGGCGCTGCGCCCCGATGAGCAGGATGCCATCGATGAGGAAGCGGCAGCCGCACTGCGCAAGGAATTTACCGACGCCTTGGATAACGACCTCAATACCTCGCTGGCGGTAACGGCGGTGTATGACGTCCTGAAGGCCAAGGTGAACGATAAGACCAAGGCCATGCTGCTGCGGGAATTTGAAACGGTGCTGGGGCTGGGGCTCTTTGAGGAGGCGGCGAAGGCCGCCGAAAAAAAGCCCGCCGAGGCGGGGGAGAGTGACCCCGAGATCGATGCATTGATCGCCGAACGGCAGGCTGCCCGCAAGAATAAGGATTTTGCGGCGGCGGACCGCATCCGGGATGAGCTGGCGGCACGGGGCATCGTGCTGACCGACACCCCCGAAGGGGTCAAGTGGCACCGGGCATAAACGGAAATAACAGGGCCGAAGGGCCGGATAACAGACGAGGTGGAACATGAAACACGAAACGGTATTGGTACTGGATTTCGGCGGGCAGTATAATGAGCTGATCGCCCGCCGGGTGCGTGATCTGGGGGTCTACTGCGAGGTACACCCCTACGGGAAGGCGCTGGATAAGATCAAGGAGCTTTCGCCCATCGGCATTATTTTTACCGGCGGGCCGAACAGCGTTTACGCAGAGGGCGCCCCCATGGTGGACCCGGCGGTGTTCCGGCAGGGGCTGCCGGTGCTGGGGCTGTGCTACGGTCTGCAGATGATGAGCCATGTACTGGGCGGCGAGGTGCAAAGCGCCCCGACGAGGGAATTCGGCAAGACGCCGGTGCACTACAATACCGAAAGCCTGCTCTTTAAGGGGATGCCGGAGGAGGCCATCTGCTGGATGAGCCATGTGGATTACGTCAGCCGCTTGCCGGAGGGCTTTACCGCCATCTGCCATACGGCAGCCACCGCCAATGCAGGCATCCAGTGCGAGGAAAAGGGGCTGTACGGGGTGCAGTTCCACCCGGAGGTGGAGCATACCCAGTTCGGCAACGATATCCTCAAAAACTTCCTGTATGAGGTTTGCCATGCGAAGGGCGACTGGAGCATGAAGGACTACGCCCGCACCACGGTGGAGGCCCTGCGGGAGCAGATCGGCGACGGCAAGGTGCTGCTGGCGCTTTCCGGCGGCGTGGACAGCAGCGTGGCTGCCGCCCTGCTGGACCGTGCCGTGGGGGATAAGCTGACCTGCATCTTTGTGGACCACGGCCTGATGCGTAAAAACGAGGGCGACGAGGTGGAGGCGGCCTTTGCCGGCCGCGGGATGCGGTTCATCCGGGTCAATGCCGAGCAGCGGTTTTTGGCAAAGCTGGCCGGCGTGACCGAGCCGGAGAGAAAGCGCAAGATCATCGGCGAAGAATTCATCCGTGTCTTTGAGGAGGAAGCGAAGAAGATCGGCAAGGTGGATTTCCTGGCGCAGGGCACCATCTACCCCGATGTCATCGAGTCCGGCGCCGGCGATGCGGCGGTCATCAAGAGCCACCACAACGTGGGCGGCCTGCCGGACTATGTGGACTTTAAGGAGATCGTGGAGCCGCTGCGGCTGCTCTTTAAGGACGAGGTGCGGCGACTGGGACTGGAGCTGGGCCTGCCGGAGTATCTGGTGTGGCGGCAGCCCTTCCCGGGGCCGGGACTGGCCATTCGGGTCATCGGCGAGGTGACCAAGGAGCGGCTGGACATCCTGCGGGATGCGGACGCCATTTTCCGTGAGGAGCTGGCGCAGGCCGGGCTTTCCCGCAAGGTGCACCAGTACTTTGCGGTGCTCACCAATAACCGTTCCGTCGGCGTGATGGGGGACTTCCGCACCTACGATTACACGCTGGCACTGCGGGGCGTGACCACCACCGACTTTATGACGGCGGACTGGGCGCGTATCCCCTATGACGTGCTGGAAAAGGTCTCGAGCCGCATCATCAATGAGGTGGCCCACATCAACCGCATCGTGTACGATATCACCAGCAAACCCCCGGCAACAATTGAGTGGGAATAACGGACAGAAATGCCGAAAGCCTGTATTTATGCGGGTTTCCGGCATTTATTTTACAAAATGGCTCTAGTTTGACTCTATTTGTATAGAGAGCAATGGAGGATGAAAAATGTGTAAAAGCAACAAAATTGCAATATGGTATTCTGCGATTACTTTAGTAGCAACTTTTTTGTTAGGACAAGTATTATTGATATTATATCCTAACGGGAATACTACCGGTTCATCAGTATTGTTTATTCTGATGAATTTGGTTCCAATGATTGTTGCAATTTTTTTCTCTAAATATGAGAAAAGCAAAAAAGTATTAAAGGACATGTTTTTACAGCATGAAAAATTGACACCATACCTTTTGACGATAGGTAGTATTGCTTTATACTATGGCATTTCTATCATACTAAGAAATGTAGCGTTTACAGGTGGAACAATATTGGCTTTCCTATCGTATATTCCGTGGACGATATTACAAGGTGGGCTTGAAGAATGTGGCTGGCGTTGGTATTTACAAACAAAGCTAAAAATAAATAATTTTGCAGTGAAAATGTTTGTAATATCTATAATATGGTTCTTGTGGCATATACCGGTATATCGATTACCTTGGATAACAGCAGGATCGTCAAATTATTTGATTTTTTATTTAATGATATTAGGCAATACATTTATGTTTGGTGTAATAAAAGAAAAATCCAAAGGGGTTCTGCCATGTGTTATAGCACATATGCTAATAGATTCATTTGCAGTATTAATGTTAGTGCAGAGCAACTTGATACCGATAATTATTTTGGCGTCAATAGAAATAATATGTAGCTGGTTTGCGGATAAGAAATTAGTTGTTTAATACTTTCCGGTTTGTAGATGTCGTGCATTGTGATGGAAATGCTGCGGTCCCATTTTGGCTCTAAAAATTTTAGACGAAGCACACAAAAATGCAATCGTTTTTTTGTCAACATCAGGAAAAGAGAATGCTGCCCTGCATACTTGCCCCCTTGCCTCCCGTAGGAAAACAAAGTATAATAGAAGCAAAAGATGGCCAGCCTGTGGGCTTCCCGCCCGGAAAAGGAGGAAAACGAATGAAGAAAATTCTACCGGTTCTGGTGGCACTGGCGCTGTTGGCGGGGTGCGGCGGCAAAACGCCTCCGGTGCCCGAGCCCACCCCACCCCAAACGGAGCAGGGTGAGCGGGAATTGCAGCAGCTTGCCGGGGAGGCGCTGGCGCTTTGGCGGCAGATGGGCGGTGCGCCGGTCTTTTCCGCCGATACCATGAATTCCGCCGCGGCGGCACGCCTGTTCATGCAGTACTGCATCGCCACGGGGCAGGAGCCCCCTTACAGCGACCCGACCGAGCATTGGCTTACGGCGGCGCCGGTGGATGAATTCGTGATGACCTACTTCGGGCTTGCCCCGGAGGTGCTGCGGGAACGGGATACCGAGGCCGCGGAAAGCAAGCTCTACGACCCCGAGCACGGGTACATCGCACCGGTCAATTTGGCTGCTGCGCCGCAGGAGGTCGAGCTGCGTTCGGCACAATGGGCGGATGCCGAAACCTTTACGCTGCTGCTGGAATACCGCTATTCCCCGGCAGATGGCGACGGGTACAGCGAAAACATGACCCTCACCGTGCAGCGTACCGTCGGCAGCCTGCGCTTTTTGTCCTGCGCTTTTGCAGAGGGATGACAATATTGATTTTCGGCGCTTGTTCTTTGATAATGAGCGGACAGAATCAATCAAATAAGAAGGATTTGGGGGATGAAATTGAAGCAAGAACCGGTGTTCTATCACGGCAGCGTGATTGGTGAGTTGGACGTCATTTTGGCAAACGCAAAATCCCATACTGATGGGAACATGGTCGCCTATTTCACAACGGATCGGGTCTATGCGTTGGTCTGCTGCAGGAGCAGGCAGGAAAACTTCGTCACCATGGGCCCTGACCAAAACGGGATACAGCATTATTTAGAGCTGTTTCCGGACCAGCTTAAAACGATGTACGAAGGGAAAGAGGGCTTTCTTTATCGGCCTGTTTCAACCGCTGCCTTGAAAAAGACCAAAGGCCACACATGGGAGAGCCCCGTCAACATCCCCGTTATGTTGGCGGAACATATCCCCAATGTCTATGCGGAGATCCTTCGGGAAGAGGCTGCCGGAAGTGTGATCATCCATCGCTACGCCGAGATCGATCTCGCCAAACGAAAAATGCATGCTAACTATATCCGGGATCACTTGGATGACCCGCTTTATGTGGAATATCGGGAGTTCCTGGTTCAGCACTTCTCCCTCTTGTGGGATTGACTACTTGGGGAAAATAAAAAGGGCTATCTGACATCATTGAAATCAGTTAGCCCTTTATTATTGTGAAATCTAACAGCACCCCTTTTCTGTTCAGCCGGAGGTCAAGCCCCGTTTTGCAGCAGCCATTCGGTCATATCCCGCAGTGTTTCCTCCAGCGGCCGCGGCCGGTAGCCAAAGCGATCTGCGGCCTTTCGGCAGCTGAACTGCCCGTTGGAGCCCAGCACGCTGATGGAATACGGGGTGAAAAACAGCGGCTTCTTTTCCCGCAGCGTCTTTTTCTCATAGAAGGGTGCGGCCAGCCCGGCAAGCCACAGGGGGAGATAAAGAGAACGGCGCCGCAGTCCCGCCGCCTGTCCTACCGTTTCCAGCAGCCCCCTGATGGTGGTATAGTGCCCGGAAAGGATATACCCCTCCCCCGGCGCCCCGCCCGCAGCGCAGGCAAGGATGCCGTCGGCGACATCCCGCACGTCCACAAAGTCATACCCGCCGCGCACGGCCAGCGGCAGCCGCCCCCGCAGGTAGTCCTTTGCCATGGTGGTAAAGCTGCCGCCTTGCAGGTCGCCCGGCCCGATGATACCGGAGGGGAACACCACCGAAGCATCCAGCCCCTGCCGTGCCGCCTCAAAGACAAGGTTCGCGGCCTCCGCCTTGGTTTTGGCATAGCCGCCCTCCACCAGCTCGGGGGAAAGCCGGCAGTCCTCGGTGATGGTCTCCCCCTTGGGCTTTTCCGGCAGCGCATGCACCGAGCTGACATAAACCAGCTTTTTCACCCGGTGCGCCGCACAATGCGCAAGCACCCGGGCGGTGCCGTCCACATTGACCCGCCGCAGGATGGGGGCGGGGCGGGTGGCGATGGAGATAATTCCGGCACAATGGATCACGCAGCTTTCCGGCCCGGCCCCCTCAAAGAAGCCGTCCAGCGAAGCGTCATCCGTAAGATCACCGGGAACGGCCTGCACCTCCGGGGGCAGCAGCGGCAGCAGGGGATCACCGGGCAGCACCAAAGCACGCACCGCAGCGCCGGCGCCGGCCAGCTTTTGCAGCACGGCCCGCCCCAAAAACCCGGTTCCTCCGGTCACATAATAACGATCAAACATAAGGGAGCCCTCCTTTCACAAGCGCCCGCAAGGCCCGGGCGTTTTTCTGTCTTCAATGTACCATGGGAGCCGCCGTTTTGCAAGTAAGGTTAACAAAAAATTCAAGAAAAATTCAACGCCTTATGGGTAATCGTAACAAAAAACCGCATTTTTCGGTGAGTCGCATAGATTTGCGGCCCGATTTTCATGGATTATAGCAGTAGATTTACGGGCAGAAATCTGCTATCATATAGGTGGAAAGAGAGGAGAAGGCGAAAGTCTTAACAGACACCCCCGGCCGCCGGAGCACGGGGAAGATGGCACCGGAAAAACTGCAAGCCGCCTAATGAGAACCGTCATAAACGGGCAGTACCATCGCACTGCGGTGTTTACATATAGTACGGGCGTAGAACCAGTCAAAGCGTATGGTGCCATGATTCTGCAGAAAGCGAGGTAAACAAGGATGTTAGATATCAAGAACGAAGGGTAGCCCTTGGCTGCAGCAGGTCATGTGCAGTCAGGGGCTACCTTCATTATTAGGCAATCCCTCTTTTTTTATATCAAAATATCCAACTATATTGAATGGGAAATAGTTTTTTTATATATCAGCGAAGTTTTTTCTATCGTTTTTCTGTTTTTCATCCGTTACAATGATAGCGTAAGAGAGGGCGAACCCATCGCCTTCGGTTTACCCTAAATTATCAAGGAGGAAACCCGAAATGAAAAAGACACTTGCTATCATCCTGGCAGTCGTTATGATGGTCAGCCTGCTGGCTGGCTGCGGCGACAAGCCCAACCCCAACCCCGATCCCGCAGGATCTTCCCTGGACGTTGCCGTATTCTACTATGACTTCTCCGATGTCTACATTTCCAGCGTTCGTAATTCCATGAACAGCCAGCTGGATGCGCTCGGCGTCAAGTACAATAACTATGACGGCGCAGGCAACCAGTCCCAGCAGACCGACCAGATCAATACCGCCATCGCCAACGGCGCCAACCTGCTCATCGTCAACATCGTCGAGACTTCCTCTCCCGATGCTGCCCAGAACGCAGTAGAGGCCGCCAGAACTGCCGGTATCCCGATCATCTTCTTCAACCGCGAAGTTTCCAACGAAGTTGTAAACAGCTATGAAAAGTGCGCCTTTGTCGGCACCGATGCCCCCGAGGCCGGTCATATGCAGGGCAAGCTCGTCGGCGAGTACCTGCTGGCCAACTATGATGCCGTAGACCTCAACGGCGACGGCACCATCTCCTATGTTATGTTCAAGGGCCAGGAAGGCAATGCCGAGGCCGAGGCCCGCACCCAGTTTGGTGTAGAGGATGCCAACGCTGTCCTCACCGCAGCCGGCAAGCCCGAGCTGGTTTACTACAATGCCTCCGCTACCGATAAGTATCTGGTAGACCAGGGCGGCAAGTGGTCTGCACAGGCAGCCAATGACTACATGTCCTCCATCCTCTCCGAGTACTCCGAGACGAACGGCAACATGATAGAGCTCATCATCTGCAATAACGACGGCATGGCCGAGGGCGCTGTCTCTGCTCTGCAGGGCGCCGGCTACAATACCGGCGACGGCAAGACCATCCCCGTATTCGGCGTTGACGCTACCGATTCCGCCAAGCAGCTCATCAATGAGGGCAAGATGACCGGTACCATCAAGCAGGATGCCGAGGGCATGGCTTCCACCATCGTTAACCTGGTCAGCAGTGTTAAGAACGGCGGCAACCTGATGGACAACACCTCCTCCTTCAATGTGGATGAAGGCGTTGCCAAGATCCGTGTGCCTTACGCCACCTACACCGGCGAATAAGCCATACGAGTTGTTTCCCGCCCCAATTTAGAAGTTTCTCAAAAATCGGCGGGGCTGTCGGGTAGGCAGCCCCGCCCACCAATAAGCAGCGGTTCCGTTCTCCGGGCCGCTGTCAGCCTGCACCGGCATTTTTCCGGGGTGCTTTCCGGGGAAGGATGATTACCGCCGGGCGCAGGAACGCAAGATAACAGTAGGAGGTGAACGCAGATGGAGCAGCCGGCATTGCTGGAAATGCGGAACATATCAAAGGAATTCCCCGGTGTAAAGGCACTTGACGGCGTATCGCTTACCGTTCGTCCCGGTACCGTCCATGCACTGATGGGGGAGAACGGCGCGGGGAAATCCACCCTGATGAAGTGCCTGTTCGGCATCTACAATAAGGATCAGGGAACCATCATCCTGGATGGGAAAGAAGTGTCGTTCAAAAGCTCGAAGGAGGCGCTGGAAAACGGCGTCGCCATGGTGCATCAGGAGCTGAACCAGGCGCTGACCCGCAGCGTGATGGATAACCTTTGGCTGGGCCGCTACCCCAAGGCAGCGGGCATTATGGTCAGCGAATCCATTATGCGTAAAAGAACACAGGAGATCTTCGAGGAGCTGGACGTTCATGTTGACCCCAAGGCCATCATGTCCACCCTGCCCGTCTCCCAGCGTCAGATGGTGGAAATCGCAAAGGCAGTCAGCTATAATGCAAAGGTGATCGTATTCGATGAGCCGACCTCCTCTTTGACCGAGGCGGAGGTAGAGCATCTGTTCCGCATCATCGATATGCTGAAAAAGCGCAACTGCGGCATCATCTACATCAGCCACAAGATGGACGAGATCCTGCGCATCAGCGATGAGGTCACCATCATGCGGGACGGCCAGTGGGTCGCCACCCGTAATGCCGGCGATCTTACCATGGAGGAGATCATCAAGCTGATGGTGGGCCGGGAGCTGATCAACCGCTTCCCGCCCAAGGATAATAAGCCCGGAGAGGTCATTCTCGAGGTAGAAAATCTTTCCGGCAAATACACCCGGCTCAAGGAGGCCAGCTTCCAGCTCCGCAAGGGCGAGGTGCTGGGCATCGCCGGGCTGGACGGCTCCGGCCGTACCGAGGTGCTGGAAAACCTGTTCGGCGCCATGACCAAGGGCAGCGGCACCATCCGCCTGCACGGAAAAGAGATCCGCAACAGGACCCCCAAGGAGTCTATTAAAAACGGCTTTGCCCTGCTTACCGAGGAGCGCCGCGCCACCGGCATTTTCGGCATCCGCGATATCAGAGAAAACACCGTTATTTCCAACCTCAATAGCTATTTGATCGGCGGTGTCCCCCGCGAGGACAAAAAGATCGGAGCCTTCTGCCTCAGCGATAAAAAGATGAAGGCCGATACCGACTGGGCCATCAAGGCCATGCGCATCAAAACCCCCAGCCAGTCCGCACAGATCCGGTCGCTTTCCGGCGGCAACCAGCAAAAGGTCATCATCGGCCGCTGGCTGCTCACCAAGCCCGAGGTGCTGCTGCTGGATGAGCCGACCCGCGGCATCGATGTCGGCGCCAAGTACGAAATCTACCAGCTGATCCTTGACCTTGCCCGGGACGGCAAGGGGGTCATCATGGTGTCCTCCGAAATGCCGGAGCTTCTGGGCATCTGCGACCGTATTCTGGTCATGTCCGGCGGGCGTCTGGCCGGTGAGGTAGACGCTGCGAACACCAGCCAGGAGGAGATCCTGACGCTGGCGGCGAAATATGTGTAAGAAGGAGAGTTAAGCCATGAGTAATGGAACAAAAGTGTTGGGAAAGGATAAGCACATCGGCAAGCGCATCAAAGAGTTTTTGCTGAATAACGCACTCATCATCACTATGGCCGTTGCGGTTATCTATATCGCAATCAAGAACCCCAACTTCATCCGGACTGCCTCCGTGATCAATATTCTCTCCCAGACGGCAGCCTATCTGCCTGCTGCCTTGGGCATCGGCGGCTGCATCGTGCTTACCGGCACCGACCTTTCCGCCGGACGCGTGGTAGGCCTGACGGCCTGTATTTCGGCCTCGCTGCTGCAAAATGCCGCCAACGTCGCCAATAAGATGTGGCCGCAGATCGGCACGCTGCCCATTCCGGTGGTCATTCTTCTGGCCATGATGATCGGTGCGCTGGTCGGCTGCTTCAACGGCTTCTTTGTGGCAAAGTTCAAGCTGCACCCCTTCATCGTTACGCTGGGCACGCAGCTCATCCTGTATACCTGCCTGCTGCTGTATGTTCAGCAGGGCAACAATAAGGGCATGGCCATCTCCAATCTGGACGCCTCCTATACCAACTTCGTAAAGGGAGCCCTGTTCAAGATCAAGGGAGTGCCCGTCCCCCGGTATGTTCTGTTCGCCATTATCCTTACCGCTATTATGTGGTTTGTCTGGAATAAAACCACCTTCGGCAAGAATATGTTCGCGCTCGGCTCCAATGAGGAGGCCGCCCGTGTTTCCGGCGTCAATGTCTTTGCCGTCACCATCGGCGTATTCGCGCTGGCAGGCGCCATGTACGGCTTCACCGGCTTCATCGAGGGCGCCCGTGTCGCCTCCAATACCGCCAATACCGGCCTGAACTACGAATTGGATGCCATCGCGGCGTGCGTCATCGGCGGTGTATCGTTTGTAGGCGGTATCGGTAAGATCCGCGGCATCGTCATCGGTGTATTGATGCTGCGCCTCATCTTCGTCGGCCTGCTGATGGTCGGCGTACCGCAGGACCTGCAGTACCTCATCAAGGGCGGCATCATCCTGTTCGCCTGCGCACTGGATATGAGAAATTATCTTGTAAAGAAGTGATATCACACAAAGATGGCGCGCGCCTGCGGGCCGTCTTTGTTTTACTGTAAATCAGTTAAAATCCCCGGGAAAAGAGGGTGAAGGGACCGATGGAACTGTATCGGGTGCTGCTGGTGGATGACGAGGAGGATATCCGGGTCGGCATCAGCCAAAAAATGAAATGGAACGAGCTGGGCTTTTCGCTGGTAGGGGAGGCGGCCAACGGACAGGACGCCCTGGAGCTGGCGGAAAGCCTGCGCCCCGATCTGGTTCTCACCGATATCAAAATGCCCTTTATGGACGGGCTGGAGCTGTGCCGCATTCTGACCAAGCGGCTGCCCGCCTCCAAATTCGTGGTGTTTTCCGGCTTCGATACCTTTGACTACGTCAAGCAGGCGCTGCAAATGAATGTGGCGGAATACATCCTCAAGCCCATCAATGCCGAGGAGCTGACCGGCGTTCTGCAAAAGCTCAAGGCCGATCTTGACCGGGAGCGTGCGGAGCGGCAGGATGTCGAGCTTCTGCGCAGCCGCTACCGCGATTACCTGCCCGTCCTGCGGGAGCTGTTCTTCACCAACCTGTTGGAGGGGCGTCTTGCCCCCGGCACCGAGGCGGAGCAGGCCGAGCGGCTGGAGATCGGTCTTTGCGGCAGCCGCTGGACGGCGGCGCTGGCCTATATCGGCGAAAAGGATCGGGACACCATGACCGCCCTTTCGGTGCAGAAGCTGCTGGAGGAAAACCTCCCCGAGGGCTGCCGTTCCTTCCTCTACCACAATTGGATCGCTACCGTCGCCGCCCTCACCGATGACTTCACCGTCTATGATTTTATCGGGGCGCTGGATCGGGTCTGCATCCTTGCCGGGGTCTATTTCGGGGTGACCCTCACCATCGGGGTGGGGGCGCCCTGCACCGCCCTTTCGCAGCTTTCCGGTGCTGCCTACGAGGCAAGGGAGTCGCTGGAATACCGTTCCATGGTCGGGCGGGGGCAGGTCATCTATGTCGAGGACCTGGAGGTGCAGCACGGCGCCACCCTGCTCTTTGATGAAAACGATGAACGGGCCATTACCGCGGCCATCAAGCTGGGCCGGGAGACCGAGGTGCGGGAAACGGTTGCCGCCCTTATGGAAAAGCTCCGCCGCTTCAATCCCTCCGCCAGCCAGTACAACCAGTTCTATCTGGAGCTGCTCACCCACCTGATGAAGGTCACACGGCGGTCGGGCGTGGAGGTCGAGGAGGTATTCGGCGCCGGCTTTTCGCCGCTGGCACAGGCGGCCAATACCCCGGCGTGGGAAACGCTGGAGGACTGGTGTGTGGAGCGCTGCCTGCTGCTGCGCTCTCTCATCCGCCGCCGCCAGACCGATACCGCCAGCCGGACGGTGGAGCTTGCCAAGGAATACATCAGCCGCCACTACAAGGATAACGGCCTTTCGGTGGATACCCTCTGCGATTACCTCCATTTAAGCCCGACCTACTTTTCCACCCTGTTCAAGCGGGAAACCGGCATCCCCTTTACCTCCTACGTCACCCAGGTGCGGATGGAGGCGGCTGCCGAGGCGCTGTGCACAACGGAGGAAAAAACATATCTTATTGCGCTGCAATGCGGCTACGAGGACCCCAATTATTTCAGCTATGTGTTCAAGCGGTATTTTGGCGAAACCCCCACCAAATACCGCGCGAGCCACGGCAAGTAGCCGCAGGGAAAGGAGCACCCGTGGGAAAAAAGCGCCAGGGCCTGCACCAGCGGTGGGAACGGATGTACCGCCGCTCCAGCATACAGATGATCCTGTCACTGTCCTTTACGGCGGTGGCAGTTATCGGTATGCTCTTTTTGGGGATGGCGCTGCTGTTCCGGTTCTCCTCCTCCGCCAACAGCATGGCGGCGGATAACACCCGGCGCATCTTAACGCAGGTCAATCTCAATCTTGACCGCTATCTCCACAATATGATGCAGGTATCGGATACCGTCTATTACCGGGTCATCAAAAATGCCGACCTTTCGCAGCAAAAGGGCAGGGAGGAGCTTCAGGACGCCCTTGAGCTTTTATATGCAAAGGACCGGGACGTGCTGGTGTCCCTTGCCATCTTTGAAGGGGACGGCTCACTGGTGGCCGCCACCCCGCTGGAGGATCTCAAAAACAGCGTCTCCCCCCACCGGGAGGACTGGTTCACCAGCGCCATGGAGCGCATCGAGAACCTGCATTTTTCCACCCCCCATGTCCAGAATCTCTTTGTCGATCCCGATAACCGCTACCATTGGGTGGTCTCCATCAGCCGCCAGGTCGAATTGACCCGGGGCGGCGGCACGCAAAGCGGCCTGCTTCTGGTGGATATGAACTTCAGCCGCATCGAGCAGATCTGCAAGGATGTGGGACTTGCCAACGGGCAGGGCTATCTCTACCTCATCGATGGCGACGGCGAGATCATCTACCACCCCCGGCAGCAGCTCATCTATGCCGGCCTGCAGGAGGAAAACAACCTCACCGCCGCAGGCTACCCCGACGGCACCCACACCGAGACCTTCCATTCGCAGCGCCGTCAGGTCACCATCAAAACGGTGGGCTACACCGGCTGGAAGCTGGTCGGCGTCGTGCCGGAGGAAACGCTGCGGGATAATTTCAGCCAGCTTTTGTGGTTCGCCATGTTCATGGTGTTCTTCTCCATCTTCCTTTTGGTCTTTGTCAATCTCCGCCTTTCGGAATGGATCACCGCCCCGATGAAAAAGCTGGACCGCGCCGTGCGGGAGCTGGAAAAGGGGCAGGAAACGGTGGACTTCGATGTAAGCGGCCCCTACGAGATCGCCCACTTGAGCCGTTCCATCCAGTCGATGGTCTCCACCATGCGCCATCTGATGGACGACATCCTGCAGCAGGAGGAGGAGAAGCGCCGCAGCGAGCTCAACGTCCTGCAAAGCCAGATCAACCCCCACTTCCTGTATAATACCCTCGATAGCGTCGTGTGGATGACCGAAAACGGCCGCACGCAGGAGGCCGTCATCATGTTGACGGCACTGGCGCGGTTCTTCCGCATCTCGCTCAGCCGCGGCAGCAGCATCATCACGCTGGCGGATGAGCTGGAGCACGCCAAGCACTATCTCACCATCCAAAAAATGCGCTACAAAAATAAATTCACCGCCGATATCACGGTGGAGCCGGGGCTGGAAAGCCTCTACACCGTCAAGCTCATCATCCAGCCCATTTTGGAAAACGCCATCTACCACGGCATGGAATACGCCGACGGCGACGGGCTCATCCATGTCGATGCCCACCGCTGCGGCGAGGATGTCATCATCGAGGTCTCGGATAACGGCCCCGGCATGTCCCCCGAAATGGTGGAGCAGCTGCTGCGGCCGGATTGGGGCGCGGCGGCCCCCGGCTCCAAGGGCTCCGGCATCGGCTTCCGCAATGTCCACCAAAGACTTCAGCTTTACTTCGGCGAGGCTTACGGCCTTACCATCATCAGCGAGCCGGATAACGGCACAGTAGTACGCATCCGCATCCCCGCACTGGATGAGGAAGCCGCCCGCCGCTACAAAAAGGAGGGAGACCTGTGACACGAAAAACGCTGCTGTGGCTGGTTCTCCCGCTGGTCGGGTTCGGCGTGCTGTTCTGGCAGCTTGCCTTTGCCCCCAATCAGATGAAGGGCCAGCCGGAGCTTCTCGAAATGTCGGTCATCCTGCGGGAAGGGGACGGTGCCGCCTCCACCATGCGAAAAGGGATGGAGCAGGCCGCCGCCGACCTCAATGTGGAGCTGCGCTTCCTCACCCCCGCCACCGATAACAGTGCCGCCGGGCAGACCGAGCTTCTGGAACGGGAGGCCGCCGGCAATGTTTCCGCCATTATCCTTGTCCCGTCCGACCGCAAAACCATCGGGGATGCCGTCATGGCGGCAGCGGAAAAAACCACCCTTGTGACGGTGGAAAGCGGCATGGCGGCGTGGGGCGCCCTGGCCGATGTCACCATGAACCACACGGCCTTGGGCGAAGCCATCGGTACGGCGGCGCTCAATGGCGTTCCCTGCGGCGGGGTGGTAATGCTCTTGGATAGCCTCCCCGGGGATAACGGCATCCGGGAACGGCTGGAGGCGGCAAAAGCCCTCCTGCTCCGGGAGGGCCGTCAGGTGCGGGTCTGCCGGTGGCACGCCGGCGAGGACACCCTCCCCGACCTCTTGAACATCGAACGCCCCGATGCCGTCATCGCTTTTGAGGCGTCGGCACTTTCCGGGGCGGCGGCCGTCATCGAGGGGGAGAAAACACCCCCGCTGCTGTACGGCTGCGGCTCCACACCGGAGATCACCGACGCACTGGAACGGGGACGCATCACCGCCATCGCGGCGGTCAATGTATTCTCGGAGGGCTATCTTGCGGTGCAGGTCGCGGCGGAGGCCGCGCGGCATCAGCCCCGGTCGGAGGTCCCCGTCATCGCCTTTTCCATCGTCCGCAAGGAAACCATGTATCAAAGCGAAAATCAAAAGCTGTTGTTCCCGATGACCTGACCGGGAGGAGGAGTTGCCATGAAACGGGTCATTTCTCTTTTGGCTGCCGTGATGCTTATCGTCCTGCTTGCAGCCTGCGGCGGCGGGACGTCCGCCCCGCGCACCTTGCGCATCGGGGTGGCGCTGTACCAGCAGGATGACACCTTTATCTCCTCCGTCGCCAGAGAGCTGCAGCGGGCAGCGCAGGAGGCGGAGCAGTCCGGCGATGTGAAGATCAATCTCTACATCACCGACGGCAAGGGCAGCCAGACCGTCCAAAATGAACAAATCGACCGCTTTCTGGACCGGAAATACGATGTCATCTGCGTCAATATCGTAGACCGGACTGCGGCGGCGGTCATCATCGATAAAGCCGAAACGGCGAACATCCCCGTTATCTTCTTTAACCGCCAGCCGGTGGAGGAGGACCTGCGCCGCTGGGAGCACGCCTATTATGTCGGCCTGCCGGCGGGGGATGCCGGTATGATGCAGGGTCAGCTTGTGCTGGATGCCTGGCGTGCCGATCAGAATTCCATCGATAAAAACGGCGACGGCGTTCTCCAGTATGTCATGCTGGAGGGCGAAGCCGGCCATCAGGACGCCCTGCTGCGGACGGAGCAATGCATTGCCATCCTCACCGAAGCGGGCGTTGCGGTGGAGCGTCTGGCCAGCGAATCCGCCAACTGGCAGCGGGGCCAGGCGGCCCTGCGGATGCGCCAGTGGCTGCAAAAGGGCATCGGCGAGATCGAGGTCGTCTTTGCCAATAACGATGATATGGCGCTGGGCGCCATCGATGCCTGGCAGGAGGCGGGGCTGCCCATGGAGGAGCTGCCGTTCATTGTGGGGGTGGATGCCACCCCGCCCGCTTTGGAGGCGCTTCAGGCAGGCACCCTCAAGGGCACCGTCCGCAATGATGCCGTAGGCCTTGCGGAGGGGCTCATGCAGTTCATCACCGCCTTTGCGCAGGGTCAGCAGCTCTCCGCGGCGGTACCGCTTACCGATGACCACTACCTGTGGCTGCAATACGAGCCGGTCACCCGGCAAACGCCGCAGTAATCCCATCAGCAAATCATCAGGAGGAACAAAGCCTTGGTACATTCACAGCTACAAAAGCAGATAGAAACCCCGGCCTTTACCGCAGCCCTCACCCGGCTGTACGGCCCCCAAAAAACCGCCGAGACCCACGACCGCTGCAAGGCGGTGCTGGAGGGCTTCCGTAAAACCTTCGGCGGCGAGGCACAGGCGCTTTTTTCTGCGCCCGGCCGCACCGAAATCGGCGGCAACCACACCGACCATCAGCATGGGCGGGTGCTGGCGGCTGCCGTCAATCTGGATATTTTAGCGGCGGCGTCGCCCAATGAAAGCGGCGTCCTCCGCATCAAATCGCAGGGCTACCCCGTCATCACCGTCGATGTCCGGGAGCTGGACGCCCGTCCCGGCGAGATCGGTACCTCTGCGGCGCTGCTGCGCGGGGTGGCAAACCGCATGGCGGCCATGGGCTGTCCGTTACAGGGCCGCGGGCTGGATGCCTACCTTACCTCCACCGTTCCGGGGGGCAGCGGGCTCAGCTCCTCCGCAGCGTTCGAGGTGCTCATCGGCACCATGCTCAATGAACTGTTCGGGTCGGGCCGCCGCACCCCGGTGGAGCTTGCCCAGATCGGTCAGTATGCCGAAAATCAATACTTCGGCAAGCCCTGCGGGCTGATGGATCAGCTGGCCTCCTCGGTGGGCGGGGTCATCGCCGTCGATTTCGCCGATATCAACGCCCCCGAGGTCACACAGCTTTCGCCGGATCTTCACGCCGCCGGCTATGCCCTCTGCATCCTCAATTCCGGGGCGGGGCACGAGGATCTCACCGGGGAATACGCCGCCATCACCGATGAGCTCGGGGCGGTCTGCCGCTATTTCGGCAAAAAGACCCTCCGGGAGGTCCCCGAGGAGGACTTCCTTGCGGCGCTCCCGCAGCTTCGTGCGGCGGCCGGGGATCGTGCCGTCAACCGTGCGTTCCACGTCTATGCGGAAAACCGCCGGGTGCAGGCCGAGGAGCAGGCGCTCCGTTCGGGCGATTTCGACCGCTTCCTGTCCCTTGTGCGGGAGTCCGGCCGTTCCTCCGCCATGTTCCTGCAGAATATCATCCCCACCGGCCAAACCACGTCGCAGGAGCTGATGGTCACCATCGCTCTCTGTGAAAGCATTTTGGCGGGACGGGGCGCCGTGCGGGTACACGGCGGCGGCTTTGGCGGCACGGCGCAGGCGTTTGTCCCGCTGGAGCTTTTAGACCATTTCAAAAAACAAACGGAGGCCGTTCTGGGCGAGGGCAGCTGCCACGTGCTGTCCATCCGTCCGGCGGGCGGCATCCGCTTGGGATAAGGAGAACAGTCTATGATCGATCAGGCTATCGCGGATCTCATCCGCTATGCGCTGGATACCGGGCTCATCGCACCGGAGGACAAGGTTTGGGCGGAAAACCGCCTGCTGGCGGCGCTGGGGCTGGATGCCTGGGAGGAAGCCCCCGGCAGAGAACGTCCCCTTGCGGAAATTCTGGAGGAGCTTTCGGATGATGCGGCAGCACATCACCTCATCGAGGAGGGTCAAACCGAAAGAGAGCTTTTCGATACCGAATTGATGGGGCGGCTGACCCCCCGCCCGTCGCAGGTCATCTCCGAATTCCGTTCGCTGTACCAAACCGCCCCGCAGGCCGCCACCGATTGGTTCTACCGCTTCTCGATGGATACCAACTACATTCGGCGGGACCGCATCGCGCGGGATGTCAAATGGAAGGCCCCCACCCCCTACGGGGAGCTGGACATCACCATCAATCTTTCCAAGCCGGAAAAGGACCCGCGGGCCATCGCCGCGGCAAAGGCGGCCCCGCAAAGCGGCTATCCCCGCTGCGCCCTCTGCCGCCAGAATGAGGGCTATGCGGGCCGGCTCAATCACCCCGCCCGGCAGAACCACCGGGTCATCCCCGTCACCCTCCACGGCGAGGACTGGTTTTTCCAGTACAGCCCCTACGTCTACTATAACGAGCATTGCATCGTCCTCAACGGCGCCCACACCCCCATGAAGATCGACCGGGCGGCCTTCTGCCGGCTGCTGGATTTCGTCGGGCAGTTCCCGCACTATTTCGTGGGCAGCAATGCCGATCTCCCCATCGTGGGCGGCTCCATCCTCTCGCACGATCATTTTCAGGGCGGGCGTTATACCTTCGCCATGGAAAAGGCCCCCATCGAGCAGCCGGTCACCTTCCCCGGCTTTGAGGATATCGAGGCGGGCATCGTCAAATGGCCGCTTTCGGTCATCCGCATCCGGGGCGTCTGCCCGGACCGGCTGGCGGAGCTGGCCGACCGCATCCTGACGGCATGGCGGGGCTACACCGATCCCGACGCCTTCATCTTTGCCGAAACGGGGGGCGAGCCGCACAATACCATCACCCCCATCGCCCGCCGCCGCGGGGAGCTCTATGAGCTGGACCTGGTGCTGCGCAATAACATCACCACCCCGGAATACCCGCTGGGCGTATTCCACCCGCATCAGGAGCTGCACCACATCAAAAAGGAAAATATCGGCCTCATCGAGGTCATGGGGCTTGCAGTGCTGCCCTCCCGCCTCAAGCAGGAAATGGCCGACCTTGCCGAAGCGCTCGTCACCGGGCGGGACATCCGGCAGGATGAAGCGCTTGCCAAGCATGCGGACTGGGCGGAGGAATTAAAGACCCGCCACACCTTCACGCAGCAAAATGCAGCGGAAATTCTGCGGCAGGAGATCGGCGCGGTATTCGCCACCGTGCTGGAGCACGCCGGGGTCTACAAATGCACCCCCGAGGGCCGCACGGCCTTCTGCAAATTCATCCGAAGCGTATCATAAGGAGGAAACATATGAAAACCATTCTGGTGGCCGGCGGCGCCGGCTATATCGGCAGTCACATGGTGGTGCTTCTTGCCCGCCGCGGCTATGATGTCATCGTGGCCGACAACCTGCAAACGGGGCACCGGCAGGCGGTGCGGGGCGCACGGCAGCTTTATGTCGGCGACCTGCGGGATGCCGCCTTCCTCGACCGTGTCTTTTCCGAAAACCACATCGACGGCATCATCAATTTCGCCGCCTGCTCCCTCGTGGGCGAAAGCGTCAAGGAGCCCCTCAAATACTACGGGAATAACGTGTCGGGCGCCATTTCGCTGCTTTCGGCCATGCGTACCCACGGCGTAAAAAATATCGTCTTTTCCTCTACGGCCGCCACCTACGGCGAGCCGGAAAAGCAGCCCATCGAGGAGGGCGACCGCACCGAGCCCACCAACCCCTACGGCGCCACCAAGCTGGCCATCGAAAATATGCTCAAGTGGTGCGACCGGGCGTATGACATCCGGTATGTGGCGCTGCGCTATTTTAATGCCGCCGGCTCCGATCCCGAGGCGGGCATCGGCGAGGACCACGACCCCGAAACCCACCTCATCCCGCTGGTGATGAAAACCGCCCTCGGCCAAAGGGATCACATCGGCATCTTCGGGGATCATTACCCCACCGCCGACGGCACCTGCATCCGGGATTACATCCACGTGCAGGACCTGGCCGAGGCGCATCTTGCGGCGCTGGAATATCTCGAAAAGGGCGGCCACAGCGATGTTTTCAATCTCGGCAACGGTACCGGCTATTCCGTCAATGAGATCATCGAAACCGCCCGCCGTGTCACCGGCAGAGAGATCAAAGCAGTCGTCGAGCCCAACCGCCCCGGGGACCCCTCGGTGCTCATCGCCTCCAACCATAAGGCCCGTGAGGTGCTCTGTTGGCAGCCCACCCGCGGCCTGGAGCAGATCATCTCGGACGCCTGGATTTGGCACTCCGGCCACCCCCACGGCTACGAAGAATAACCCCATACCATCCCCCCAACCCCGCCCCCACGGCGGGGTTTTGCCTTTCGGCGGATGGACGTGACACAGCTTCTGCTCGCCTATCGGCGGGATACTTCTTCGGCAAATCGCAGTCCCGCGCCCTCGCACCGCGACCCTCCCCGCCAAAGCCCCTCAACCACCCAAAATCACCCAGCACCTCCCATTTCCCGCCACACTCGCATATGCGTGCGTATGCGCGCGGGCGCCGCCCGCCACCCCGGCCCACGCACGCAGGCGACCCCCGCCGAAAATTCCTCCCCCAACTGTGAATATTCCTTAAAATTTACGGTCTTGTTATTGACGAACAAGCGTTCTTGTGGTACGATATAGGATGAATCATTATGGGCAGTCATGCCCTGATACAAAAAATACCGGCTGCGGGAAAGGGGGCTTTCGTCATGCGGATCATGGGGGTGGACCCCGGCTACGCCATCGTCGGCATCGGCCTTTTGGATTACGATAACGTCCGGTTTTCGCTGGTGGAATACGGCGCCATCACCACCCCGGCTGAACTGCCCTTTGAAACCCGCCTGCGGCAGATCTACGATGACATGACGGAGCTGCTGACCCGCTACCGCCCCGACGCCGTCGCGATGGAGCAGCTGTTTTTCACCACCAACCGCACCACTGCCATCGCCGTGGCGGAGGCCAGAGGGGTGCTGCTGCTGGCGGCGGAGCAGCAGGGGGTTCCGGTGTTCAGCTACACGCCGCTTCAGGTCAAATCGGCGGTGGTGGGCTACGGCAAAGCCGAAAAGGAACAGGTGATGGAAATGACCCGCCGCCTTTTGCACCTCAAAGCAGTCCCCCAGCCCGATGACGCCGCCGATGCCTTGGCCATTGCCATCTGCCACGGGCATAATGGCAGCAGCCACCTGCCCACCGCAGCTTTGGCGGAAATCCGGGGCGGCAACCGCCGGGGCAGACCCATCACCTACAAGGAGAAAAAACCATGATTTACAGCATTACCGGGCTGCTGCGGCAGGTAGCGCCCACCTACTGCGTTATTGAAGCCTGCGGCGTCGGTTACCAATGCTCGGCTTCCACCTACACCCTGTCCAGTCTGCCCGGCCGCGGCCAGGAGGTCACCCTGCTGACCCATTTGTGGGTCAAGGAGGACGGCATGGAGCTGTTCGGCTTTTCCACCGAGCAGGAAAAGCATTGCTTCCGGCTGCTCATCGGGGTTTCGGGGGTCGGCCCCCGGGTGGCGCTTGCCATCCTCTCCGATGCCGCCCCCGACCGGCTGATGCTTTCCATTGCCGCCGGGGACGCCAAAGCCCTGACCAGAGCGCAGGGGGTCGGCGCAAAGCTGGCCCAGCGCATTATTTTGGAACTGCGGGATAAAGTCACCGATGAGGACATCGGCAGCTCCTTCGGTGAGGAGCAAGGCACCATCGCCGCCCTTGGGGAAAGCGCCAAAAATACCGCCAAAAGCGAAGCCATCAGTGCGCTGGTGGCGCTGGGCTACGGCCAGACCGATGCCGCTGCCGTCATCGCCCCGATGGAGGAAAGCCTTGCGGTGGATGAGCTGATCCGCCGCGCCCTCAAAACCTTTACCCGCGGCAAATAAAACAGCATAAATTTGTGCAGGGGGCCGGTTCGGCCCGCAGGGCAAACCGTCCTGCGGACGGTTTCGGCGGCTTCGCCGCCTGCGGCCGCCTCCGGCG
>OHBE01001034.1_pt1 | contig 26694 bp, 28 predicted proteins | sample 1577231 | NCBI WGS metagenome assembly OHBE01 (sample SAMEA3541506, study PRJEB24748) | human gut metagenome | biome: human gut; feature: human-associated habitat; material: faeces | place: China | collected 2012 | reverse complement strand
AAGGTTGCCTGTTTCATAATATCTCCTTAATACTTTAATGTAACGGTTTTTGTTGCGCTGTTCCAGTCAAGCTGTGTGCCTTCGATTTCCATAAGGCTCATCCAATCTCTGAGGGAAACGAACAATCTGCCGTCCTTCAGCTCCGCAGGGGTGGAAAGCTGGATGGTTTCGGTGCCCTTTTTATAGGTTGCTGCATTGGGGGTAAGCATCGTCAGCTTATCATTCACGAAGGTATAGGCTGCGTTTTCCGTTGCGCTCCATTTTACCTCCTGTGCAGGATTGGAAACCGCAAGCAGTGCGCGCAGGGGCAGCATGGTGTAGCCGTTTTTGATATAGGGGGCAACGTCTGCGGTATGGGAAACTGCGCCGTTTTTCAGAATATCCGCCTTGCCGATGGTCAGCTGATAGGTATTTGTGGTTTTGGTTTCGTCTGTTTTGGTTTCGTCCTTCTTCTCGTCCGTTTTATCGTCCTTCTTTACCTTATTTTTTGCGACCAGCTCAATGGTATCGTCAAATTCGTCATAGGCTTCGGCATAATCGAACCAGTTTTCCCCCTGCTTGGTGGAGGAGCTTTTCGTTACGAGAATGCTGTTTTTATTGGCGTTGTCCTTCGGGAAGGTCACCTTTGCATCATCCTGTACGCTGATGATGGGGTTTTTGCCCTTCGCCTTTTCGATATAAATGACATGCCCATCGGGGTCTGTCGCAATTTCTACGCTGTCATAGAAGGTAACAGGACCCTGCTTTGCATAAATCGCACTGGCGGAATAGCTGTCCGTCATGATTTTCAGCTTTCCCTTGCCCTCGAAGGTCAGCTCACCCTCGCAGTAAATCCCGTCGCAATGATAGGAAAGGGTGTTCAGGCTGTTATTGCTGCCATTGACACGCACCGTGCTTTCATCGGGCAGATAAATTGCCGCGCGCTCCTCCAGCTTCCCCTGCGGAACGGTGAGGGAAAGGTTTTCAACGGTCAGCGTCTGGCTGCTTGCATCCCAAGCCCAGCCTGCGTCCGTATCCGCTGCATCCTCTGTCATGCTGCGGAAATCAAGGGGCTTTTCCAAATCTGCCGCGAAAACGGCGGTAGGGCATGCGCCCATCAGAACTGCGGCGGAAACCACACCGCAAAGATATTTCTTCGTCATAGAGATTCCTCCTTTTTTTGCTTAATTTCTTCTAGTTTACCATGACTGACGGGAAAAACCAAGACGGCAAGGCTTAAATTGTCTAAATGTTTGACGCGCAAACGGTTTTATTTGTTCCGCAGGGGGACAAAAAATGCTGCTTTGTCGGAAAAGTTGAAAAAAACAAATGGTACATTCGGTAAAAGTATAGTATAATGAAGGGTAATCTAAAATGGGTGATTTATGTAAATTTGCGTGCCGCAAGGATAGAAACGGAGGATTGGCATGAAATATATCAAGGAACTGAGAGAGGGCGAAAATGTCATTGAGCATTACCTTTGCAAATCCAGAGCAAGCATGAAATCCCGCAACGGAAAGACCTATCTTTCCTTAAAATTGCAGGATAAAACAGGCATTGTGGATGCGAAGGTCTGGGATATGAATAAGGATATCCAGAGCTTTCAGGAGAATGATTTTATCAAGGTGGATGCGTTTGTAACGACATTTAATAACGAATTGCAGTTAAACGTCAAGCGGATTCGCCGCAGCCGCGAGGGCGAATATGACCCTGCGGATTTTATCCCCAGTACGGATAAAAATATTGACGAAATGTATACACAGCTGCTGGCGTATATCAAGACCATTCAAAGCCCCTATATCAAGAAGCTGCTGGAGGAAATTTTCCTCAGACACCCTGTCATCAGCAAGGATTTCAAATATCATTCCGCGGCAAAAACCATGCACCACAGCTTCCGCGGCGGTCTGGTGGAGCATACGCTTTCCGTCACGCAAATCTGCGATTTTATGGCACCGCGCTATGAATTTGTGGATAGAGATATTCTCGTTGCCTGCGCCATGCTGCATGATGTCGGGAAGATTATGGAGCTTTCCGATTTCCCCGAAAACGATTATACCGATGAGGGGCAGCTTCTGGGACATATCTTCATCGGGGCAGAGCTGATTCGGGATACCGCGGCGAAAATCGAGGGCTTTCCGCAGAAGCTGGTGACGCTGCTGATGCACTGCATCCTTTCCCACCACGGCGAACTGGAATATGGCTCTCCCAAGGTGCCGGAAACCATCGAGGCGTTTATTTTGCACTGCGCCGACAACATGGACGCAAAAACAAAGATGTTTGAGGAAATGCTTGCCGCAGACAACACACAGGGCAGCTGGGCAGGGTATCACCGTATGCTTGCCAGAAATATTCGTAAGAGTGATTACAAATGATAGAAAGAGAAACCATATCCGCGCACGAAATCAATAAATATGACTACTGCCCGTATCAGTGGTATTATGAACGGCTCTACGGCAGGGCGGAGCTGCGGCGGCTTTATGCACAGAGAAACGCACGCCTGCATTTAGAGGATAGCATGAGTGCCAACTTCCGTAAGGGTGAGGGTTATCATCAGAGGAGCTATTTTCTGCTGCGTCTGCGGCGGATGGCTTGGAAGATTGCCGTTCTGCTGTTTGCGGCGGCGGCCTTCGGCGGATATGTATGGGTGAAATACAGTGGAATGGGTTAAAACAATCGGAAATGGCTTCGGCACGGCGGATTTGGTGCTGCTCTGCGTGGCAGTGCTGCTGGTGGTGCTTTTGTGCATCAGGCACGGCAGACCTGCGTTAAAAAAGCTGACCGCAAGGGATGATATCCCCGGCTACGCGCTCCTGTATGCCGACCGAAAGCAGGATAAAAACGAGGATTTCGGCAGGCTTCTGTATTCTGCGAAATACGATTTGCAGGGCAGACCCGATTATGTCTTTTGCAGTCGGCTGCTGGGGCGTATCGTTCCCGTAGAGCTGAAAAGCGGCTGCATCGGTGAGGCGGAGGAGCCACACCACGGCGATTTTTTGCAGCTTGCGGCGTATTTCCTGATTTTGGAGGATGTCTATGGCAAAAGACCTGCATACGGGCGGCTGGTGTATCGGGATTATATGTTTGAAATCAAGAATACGGCGCGCGTCCGCAGGGAGGTGCTGAAAGCAGTGCAGGAAATGCGGCAGATGCTTCGGGATGGAATTGCAGAGCCGAAGCCGAGCTTTGCCCATTGCCGCCCCTGCGTCTGCAACGGAACGGTCTGTCAGTTTTCGGAAACAGAAATAGAAGGAGTAAATGATGATTCCTGTAGAGAAGAATAAAACGTATGAAATCAAAATAGCTGCACTGGGCAGTAATGGCGAGGGCATCGGGCGGATAGAGGGCTATACCGTCTTTGTAGAGGGGGCATTGCCCAGAGAGACCTGCCTTGTGCTGATTGTAAAGACAAGAAAGCATTTCGGCTATGGCAAGCTGCTGGAAATCCTGACCCCCTCGCCCGACCGCAGAGAGCCCTGCTGTCCTGTTGCGAAGCAGTGCGGCGGATGCCAGCTGCAGCACCTTTCCTATGCGGCGCAGCTTGCGTATAAAACAAAGGAGGTGCAGGACGACCTCGAACGCATCGGCGGCATTACGGGCGTGACCGTAAGACCTGCCATCGGCATGGATGCGCCTTGGCGCTACCGCAATAAGGCACAGTTCCCCGTGGGGCAGGGCAAGGACGGCTGCTCTGTCGGCTTTTATGCCAAACGCAGCCACCGCATTGTGGATACCAAGCAGTGCTTCCTGCAAAATGAACGGAACGATGCCATTGTTGCCCTTGTGCGCGATTTTCTGAATGAATTTCAGATTCCTCTGTATGATGAGGAAACACACACAGGGCTTGTCCGCCATATTCTGACACGCATCGGCAGAAGCAGCGGCGAGGTGATGGTCTGCATCGTGCTCAACGGGAAAAGACTGCCGCACAGCGAGGTACTGGTGGAACGCCTGCAAAGGATAGAGGGCATGGTCTCCATTGTGCTGAACGTGAATCGGGAGAAAACAAACGTCATCCTCGGCAGAAAAATCATCACCCTTTGGGGGAAGGATACGATTACCGATTCGCTTGACGGCATCGAATTTGAGATTTCGCCGCTTTCGTTCTATCAGGTGAACCCCGTGCAGACAGAGGTGCTGTATAAAAAGGCTGTGGAGCTGGCGGATTTAAAGGGGGACGAAACGGTGCTGGATTTATACTGCGGCATCGGGACGATTTCTCTTTTCTTCGCAAGGAAGGCAAGGCAGGTATTCGGCGTGGAGATTGTGCCCGAAGCCATTGCGGACGCGAGGAAAAACGCGGAGCGAAACGGTATCACGAACGCAGCCTTTGCCGTCGGCGCGGCGGAGGAGGTCATCCCCGAGCTGTATCGGGAGGAGGGCATTGCGGCAGATGTGGTTGTAGTTGACCCGCCCAGAAAGGGCTGTGATGCACGCCTGCTGGAAACGATTCTCCAAATTGCACCCGAAAAGGTCGTGTATGTTTCCTGTAACCCTGCGACACTCGCACGGGATTTGGCTGTGCTTGCGGCTGGCGGCTACCATACACGCGAGGTGCAGCCTGTAGACCAGTTCCCTCATACAAATCATATCGAAAACGTCTGCCTGCTGACGCGGGAAAACTAAATCCAATCCTCTTTCTTTTTACAGAAGAAGGGGGATTTTTTTATTGCCTTTTTTGCTCTTTTCTTCACATCGAGACTATGTGAGACTACAGAAATGGTATACAGAAAGAGGAGCAACGAAAGGAGGGAGAAAAATGGAGAGAGAAAGCTTTATCTTCTACCGCAGCTTTTACGATTCCATCAAGGGCTTAGGGGATGCGGAATTTGCGGAATGTATGCGTTTTCTGTGCGAATATGGGCTGAATGGAGCGGAGCAGACAGGCGGCACACTGGCGGAGGTGGTTTTGAAGATGGCGAAGCCGCAGATAGATGCGAATAACCAACGACGAGCAAACGGCGCAAAGGGCGGCAGACCAAAAGCAAGCCCCTCCGCAGAGGAGCAGGCGGTATCCGATAGGAAAACCGATGGTTCTGAGACGGAAAACCATAGGTTACGGGATGCAAAACCTAATGTAAATGGTAATGGTAATGTAAATGAGAATGGTAATGGTAATGGCAATGAGAAGGGTAATGGAGAGGGGAATGAGAATGCTTCGCAGGACGGACAACCACACCCCTTTCATCCCCCTTCTGTGGAGGAGGTACGGGCATACTGCGAAAGCAAGGGCTATCGTATCAGTCCGGAGCGGTTCATGGATTATTACACCGCCAACGGCTGGCGGCTTGGTAAGTCCGAGATGAAGGACTGGAAGGCAGTGGTGCGAAACTGGGAGAGACAGGAAGCGAAGCAGACGGAGAATGTGAGTGGATATTGCCGTCAGGAGAGCGGAAAAGGAGTGAAGGGGTATGGTAGATGTGAAGGCGCTGATGCAGGCGGCGAAAAATACGACGGCACCGTCCTGTGAGGAGCGGATGGCGTTATACAACAGCAGAAGGGGCGACCTGATGGGGTATGACTGCCCGATTTGCCGCAACAAGGGGTTTGTGTTTTTGATGAAGGATGGGTATGAATACACCATGGAGTGCGAGTGCATGGAGAAGCGCAGGGGCAAGTGGCGGCTGCAAAAAAGCGGCTTACAGGACATGGCGGAGCGATATCGCTTCGAGACCTATGAGGCGAAAACGAGCTGGCAGAAATCCATCCTTGCGGCGGCGGAGTGCTTCTGTGAGGAAGGGGAGGGTTGGTTTTATATCGGCGGACAGGTCGGGGCAGGGAAAACGCACATCTGCACCGCCATTGCGAATCGGTTGATGCTCCAGGGCAAGGGCGTGCGCTACATGATTTGGACGGAGGAAGCCACCAAGCTGAAGGCGCTCAAGACGGATGATGAAGGCTACGAGCGCGAAATCAACAAATGGAAAACGGCAGAGGTGCTGTATATCGACGATTTTCTGAAAACCAGAAACGGCGTACTGCCGACCGATGGGGACATCAATCTTGCGTTTGAAATCATCAACGCGCGGTATAATAATCGCACCTTGCGGACGATTTTTTCGGGGGAAAGAGGGCTGAATGAAATCATGGAGCTTGACGAAGCCATGGGCAGCAGAATTTATCAGCGGTGCGGCAAATATAAGCTGAAAATCGGATGGGGCGAAGGGCGGAACTACAGAACGAGAGAGGAGGGCATGGTGTAGGGCAATCCCTCCGCGGCAACTGCGCGTTGCTTGCGCCAAGGCGGCGGTTCGAGTATACTGGAGAAAAGGCGGTGAAGGATATGGAAACAAAAAGTATGGAAACAAAGGATATTTTATTGCAGCTGCGCACAAAGGCAGGGCTTTCGCAGGATGAGCTGGCGGAAAGGATGTTCGTGACCAGACAGGCGGTATCCCGTTGGGAAAGGGGAGATACGATTCCGAATACCGAGACATTAAAGCGATTATCCAAGCTGTTCGATGTGTCCATCAACACATTGCTTGGCTCGCCGAGAGAGCTGATTTGCCAATGCTGCGGCATGCCGCTTGCGGATGACAGCATCAGCAGGGAAAAGGACGGCTTTCTGAATGAGGATTACTGCAAATGGTGCTACGCCGATGGTGTATATCTGTATCGCAATATGGAGGATTTGATTGAGGTGTGCGTGAAAAATATGCCGCAGGATACATACACAGAGGAGGAGGTGCGCGCCTATCTGCGGCAGCTGCTGCCTCAGCTGGAGTATTGGAAAAGGGTAGGAGAAGAAAGGACATAAAAAAAGACCTTGCTCATCCAAGCAGATGAGCAAGGTCTTTTTGAGTTGCAATGGTTTTTCGGAAATCGTTCGGATTATTCCCATTCAATCGTTGCGGGTGGCTTAGAGGTGATATCATACACGATACGATTGACATGCTTTACCTCATTTACGATACGGGTAGAAACCTTATCCAGTACCTCATAGGGGATTCTTGCCCAATCGGCAGTCATGAAGTCGGTTGTGGTTACGCCGCGCAGGGCAATGGTATAATCATAGGTACGGAAGTCGCCCATAACGCCAACGGAGCGCACATCTGTGATAACTGCGAAATACTGGTTAATATCTCTATCCAGACCTGCCTTTGCAATTTCCTCTCTGAAAATCGCATCCGCATCCTGCAAAATCGCAACCTTATCCTCTGTTACCTCGCCAATCACGCGCACACCCAGACCGGGACCGGGGAAGGGCTGGCGATATACCAGATATTCCGGCAGACCGAGTTCCAGACCCATCTGACGCACCTCATCCTTAAACAGCAGGCGCAGGGGCTCAATCAGCTCCTCAAAATCAACAACGGAGGGCAGACCGCCTACGTTATGATGGGATTTGATGACTGCGGAATCCCCCAAACCGCTTTCGATGATATCGGGATAAATCGTTCCCTGCACCAGATAATCTACCTTACCGATTTTTCTTGCTTCATCTTCAAATACACGGATAAATTCCGCGCCGATGATTTTACGCTTCTGTTCGGGGTCGGTTACGCCCTTCAGCTTGGAAAGGAAGCGCTCCTGTGCATTTGCTCTTACGAAATGAGAATCGAAATAGCCGTCAAAAATCTGCTCTACCTCGTCGCCTTCGTTTTTACGCATCAGACCATGGTCAACGAAAACGCAGGTCAGCTGCTTACCGATAGCCTTGGAAACCAGAGCCGCAACAACGGAGGAATCTACGCCGCCGGAGAGGGCGCACAAAGCCTTGCCGTCGCCAACCTGCTCGCGGATTTTTTTAATCTGGTCTTCGATGTAGTTTGTCATTGTCCAATCGCCCTTGCAGCCGCAGACCTCAAACAGGAAGTTTTTAATCAATGCAGAGCCTTTGGGTGTATGGTTTACCTCAGGGTGGAACTGCACGCCATAGAAGCCCTTTGCTTCACATTCGATGGCAGCCGCGGGGCAGGTAGGGGTTTTCCCGATGATGCGGAAGCCTTCGGGCAGCTCTGTCACATAATCCGTGTGGCTCATCCAGCAAATTTCATTTGCGCCGATGCCCTTTAGCAGCTTGCTTGTGGTATCGAAGGCAACCTCAGCCTTGCCGTATTCACTCAGCTCGGCAGCATGTCCAACCTTGCCGCCCAGTGTGTACGCCATCAGCTGACAGCCGTAGCAGATACCCAGAATGGGCACGCCCAGCGCAAACAGGGCAGAATCAACCTTAGGAGAAGCGTCATCGTAAACGCTGTTGGGGCCGCCTGTGAAGATGATGCCCTTGGGGTTTTTCGCCTTGATTTCCTCCAAGGATTTTTTCCAGGGCATGATTTCGCAGTATACATGATGTTCTCTGACACGGCGGGCAATCAGCTGATTATACTGACCGCCGAAGTCCAGAATGAGGATCATTTCTTGATTCATTATATCCCTCCGTTTTTATGAAAAGTTTTATTTTTTTCATGATAGAAAAAGAATGAGAAAACCGCCGGCAGTGCCGACGGTCTGCTTACTATCGTTTCTTTTTTCTATCTTACCATAGCAAAAAAAGATTGACAAGAGAAAGCAGCACACTATCAGTGTATTTTTCCGAAAAACAGATAAGAATATTTTATGGGACGGATAAAAGTTTTTTGTGGAAACACAAGGGAAAAGGAGTTGAAAGTTCAAGAAAAACCAGATATAATGTGGGAGTTGGTATTTTATCATTATAAAAGGAGGGTTTCTTTTGGATTTTATTGAAAAGTGTTTCAAGTTGAAGGAAAATAAAACAACCTTCAAAACAGAGCTGATGGCAGGCTTGACCACCTTCATGACGATGGCGTACATCCTCGTGGTTAACCCCAGCATCCTCTCTACCACAGGCATGGATGCCGGTGCGCTTCTGACAGCAACCTGTATCGCTTCTGCCTTAGGTACATTCTTTATGGCATTTTTTGCGAACTATCCCTTTGTTCTGGCACCCGGTATGGGGCTGAATGCGTATTTTGCTTTTACCATTTGCGCGCAGAAGGGGTATAGCTGGCACGTTGCATTGGCGGCAGTATTTGTGGAAGGTATCATTTTTATTATTTTATCCGCAGTCAATGTGCGTGAAGCAATCTTTAATGCCATTCCTGCAAACATGAAAAAAGCAGTAAGCGTTGGTATCGGTATGTTTATCGCATTCATCGGCTTGCAGAATGCCGGTGTTGTCATCAACAATCCTTCTACCTGTGTCAGCCTTGGCGATGTGAAAACCGTTCCCGTTGCGCTTGCTCTGATTGGTACCATCATCACACTGGTGCTGGTGATCAGAAAGGTAAAGGGCGCACTTCTGGTTGGTATCCTGATTACATGGATTCTGGGTATCATCTGCCAGCTTGCAGGGGTTTATGTGGTTGATGTGGAAGCAGGCGTATATTCCCTGATTCCCACAGGTCTGATTTCCGCACCCCCCAGCATCGCACCCATTGCCGGCAAGCTGAGCTTCTCCGGTATTTCTATCTTCGATTTTATCGTTGTTGTGTTTGCATTCCTGTTTGTTGACCTGTTCGACACACTGGGTACACTGATTGGCGTATCCACAAAGGCAGGCTTCTTGGATAAGGAGGGCAAGCTGCCCAAGATTAAAGGCGCATTGTTTGCGGACGCATTGGCAACAACCATCGGCGCTGTTTTGGGTACCTCCACAGTAACCACCTTCGTTGAATCTGCATCCGGCGTTTCCGATGGCGGTCGCTCCGGTCTTACAGCATTTACAGCAGGTATTTTGTTCTTGGTTGCACTGCTGTTCTCTCCCATCCTGACAACCATTCCTTCCTTTGCTACCACACCCGCACTGGTTGTTGTTGGTCTGATGATGGTTGAAAACGTAAGAGATATTGATTTCTCTGATTACACAGAGGGCTTCCCTGCATTCATGACAATCCTGATGATGGTTGTATGCTACAGCATCTCCGAGGGTCTGGTATTCGGCGTAATTTCCTATGTACTGCTGAAGCTGTTCGGCGGCAAAAAGAACGAGCTGAATCCCGTTATCGTCATCATTGCAATTCTGTTCTTCTTAAAGCTGATTCTTGGCTGATTTGCAATTTCATAAAAACGTGTTATAATAACCATGTCCTGAAAAGTATTTTTTTTTCGGGCATGGTTTTCTTTTTTTGGTTTACCCGTTAAAAAATTGCTAAAAAATTGCTAGGAAATGAATTTGAGATGTCCTTTTTCAGGGACAGGAAAGGCTGGTTACTATGAAAAATCTTCTGGTTGCCCAATCCGGCGGACCTTCTGTTGCCATCAATGCGACCTTGGCAGGCGTTGTGGAAAAAGCAATGACCAATCAGAATGTTGGTAAAATTTATGGTGCGAAAAACGGTATTATGGGTATCCTGACGGATAAGCTGATTGACCTGACAGAGGCACTGGCAGACCCCGAAACCCTGCAGCTGCTCTGCCAGACACCATCCTCTGCGCTTGGCTCCTGCCGCATGAAGCTGTCCGATTGGGAGGAAAGCACCTTTGAATATGATAAGATTCTGGGCATTTTCCGTAAATATGATATCGGTTATTTCGTTTATATCGGTGGGAATGATTCTATGGACACCGTGCATAAGCTGGCAGGCTTCTGCGAACGCATGCATGTTGATGATGTCAAAATCATCGGCGCACCGAAAACGATTGATAATGACCTGATGGAAACAGACCATTGCCCCGGCTTTGGCTCTGCGGCGAAATATGTTGCGGCAACGATGTCCGAAATTGCCTGCGACTGTAACGTATACGCGCAGCCCTCCATCACGATTGTGGAAATCATGGGCAGGGATGCAGGCTGGCTGACGGCTTCCTCTGCGCTTGGCAGATTGAACGGAGATTCTGCGCCCGATTTGATTTATCTTTGCGAAAGACCCTTCCTTGTAGACCGTTTTCTGGAGGATGTGCGTGAAAAAATGGCACAAAAGCACTCTATCGTCATTGCGGTCAGCGAAGGTCTGCGCAACGAGGAGGGCGATTATGTGACCGATTCCCTGCAAAACAGAGCGGCGGACGCATTCGGGCATAAAATTCTGGCAGGTGCGGCGCGCTATCTGGAGGAAATCCTTCGTTTTGAAATCGGCTGCAAGGTCAGAAGCATTGAGCTGAATGTGATGCAGCGTTGTGCGTCTCATGTGGCATCCGCATCCGATATTTATGAATCCAGATTGATTGGCGCGGCGGCGGCAGATTATGCCATCAGCGGCGGCACGGGCAAAATGGCGTGCATCCGTCGTACCTCTGAGCAGCCTTACCGCTTCGGCATTGATTTCGTGGATATCGGGCAGATTGCAAACCATGTGAAAACCGTTCCCGATACATGGATTAACGAGGCGGGCAACGATGTGACAGAGGAAATGCTTACATATCTTCTGCCCCTCATTCAAGGCGAATTGCCCTGTACCTATAAAAACGGCGTTCCCGTACATCTGCATCTGTATTAAGGATATGCAAGCCATGTTCGCGCATGGCTTTTTTTATTGTGGTATAAATTGCAATATTTGTGTCCATACTCCCTCCAAAGAGGTGATACAATGCGAAAAACAGCAGTCATTGCAGCTCTGCTCAGCTTTCTGGTTTGCCTGCTGGCAGGGTATTACGCAGCCCTTTGGAGAGGGGAGCAGCATCCGGCAGAAACGCAGGCACATGCCGTTTTGGAAGAAAAAAAGCGGATTCATGCCGGAACGAAAATCGTTTATCAATATTTTTATACGCAGGATAGGGTGATGAAAAAGCACATCGAGCCGGCACCGGAATTTCTGCAGGGCTTGGATCTGGAACAGCTAAAGAGCATTTACACCGGCTGGCAGGTGGTCTTTTTCTCATCGGAGCAGGTGATTCTGCGGTGCAGCATTGAGGGGATGAGTGATGAGGTTTATGTTCTGGGCGAGGATGACGGCTTTCTTGCGGTTTTCTATGAGGATGGGAAAAAGCAGCTGCGCCTGAAGGAGCGGACAGAGCTGCCGCTTTCCGCCTTGCCGGATGGCGAAGCCAGACAGCTTCAGGAGGGGATGCGCGTCATCGGGGAGGAAAATCTGGCGAAGGTGCTTGCGGATTTTATGTCATAAGGAATTTCTGATAAGAAGATTTTATTTCTAATAAGAAGATTTTATTGTAAAAAGAAAACTATAAATTTATCTTATTTCCAAAGCGGCTTTCCTTTCTGGACAAAAATTGCCCCACATGCTATACTGGATTTGTGAAAACTCCCCAATATTTTTCACCCATCATACCTTCTCTTTTTTAGAAAAGAGGGAGCGACCGCAGATGACTGCATTGAAGCACTGTTCGGTCGCTCTTTTTTTGCTTGCGGGGGAATTTTTCGGAAAAATTGACACCTCCTGTCCTTTCCCCTTATAATAAAACCCGATGATGTGCAAAGGAAGGTGGTGAAAGCCGATGGATGATAATTTCGGTCTGTCTGCGGAGGAATTTCGCATACAGGCAGTCTATAGCGATGAAACAAGGCAGTTCCGCTCTCCTGCGGAGCCGACCGCGGAGGATTGGGTCAATGTGCGTATTCGTGTCGGGAGAGGGACGGTTTCTGCTGTTTTCCTCTGCACGAATGAACGGGAATATCTCATGGAGGAGACCAAAACGCAGGGGGCTTTTTCTTATTTTCAGGCAACCCTGCCCCCGACTGCGGAGGAAATGACCTATTATTTCCGCCTGCAATGCGGCGAAGCAGTAGGCTATTATACAAAATACGGCTTTTTTTCGGAATATAAGCACGAGGGGGAATTTCGGATTTTCCGCGATTACCGAACGCCCGATTGGGCGAAGGGCGCGGTGATGTATCAGATTTACCCCGACCGCTTTGCCAATGGGGATGTCTCCAATGATGTGAAAACGAATGAATATATTTATCTGAAGCAGAAAACCGAGCAGGTCACGGATTGGAGCAGCCTGCCTGCTGCAAGCGATATCAACCGTTTTTATGGCGGAGATTTGCAGGGCGTGCTCAATAAACTGGACTATCTGGCGGAGCTGGGCGTAGAGGTACTTTATTTCAATCCGCTTTTTGTTTCGCCAAGCAATCATAAATACGATACGCAGGATTATTGGCATATCGACCCCCATTTCGGGAAAATCGTCAGAGAAAGCGGTTCTGTTCTGGCGGCAGATGCCAAAACGAATGAAACCGCATCGCTTTATGCCGCTCGCACAACAGCGGACGAAAACCTTGCCGCCTCGGATGCACTTTTCGCAGAGCTGATACAGCAGGCGCACGCAAGAGGGATGCGCGTCATTCTGGACGGCGTTTTTAACCATTGCGGAGCTTTTCATAAATGGCTCGACAGAGAGGGACTTTACAGGGGCAAGCTGCGCGGCGCATATCGGCATGCGGATAGCCCCTATCATGATTATTTTTACTGGAACGCGGATGGTACCTACGAGGGCTGGTGGGGCTATGAAAACCACCCGAAGCTGAATGTGGAGGGCTGTGCGGCGCTCCGAGAGGAGCTTCTTGCGATTGCAAGGCGTTGGGTTTCGCCGCCGTTCGATGCGGATGGCTGGCGGCTGGATGTTGCCGCGGATTTAGGAAAAACAGAGGAATTCAACCATGCCTTCTGGCGGATGTTCCGCACTGCGGTCAAGGGGGTTTCTCCCGATAAGCTGATTCTGGCGGAGCATTACGGCGATGCCGCCCCTTGGCTGACGGGCAATCAATGGGATTCCATTATGAATTACGATGCCTTCATGGAGCCTGTCACATGGTTTCTGACGGGGGTTTCCAAGCATAGCACCGAAAAGCGCGAGGATATGTATAATAATGCGGATGTGTTCTGGGGAACCATGAGCTATCAGATGGGGAGGCTGCCGTCACAGGCGATTTCTGTTGCCATGAATCAGCTTTCCAATCATGACCATTCCCGCTTTCTCACGCGCACCAATCGCCAAATCGGCAGAGTGGAAACAGAGGGCAGTGCCGCGGCGGATGCAAATGTGGAAAAAGCGGTGCTGCGCGAAGCTGTTTTGCTGCAAATGACATGGAGCGGTGCGCCGACCGTATATTACGGGGACGAAGCAGGCGTAACAGGCTGGACAGACCCCGATAACCGCCGCACCTATCCTTGGGGCAGGGAGGATATGGAGCTGATTGCCTTCCATAAGGCAGCAATTTCTTGTTCATCTTCGTCCAGTTTGTTCCAATCTCCATTTGAATTTACTAACTTTGAATTAAATTCGATAGAATAATTATCCCATAATTTTCCGTAATCATCCATACTGCTATTCTCCTTTCATACTTCTGATTTGTTGCTCAATTTCGTTTTTAAATTATACCATAAAACCTGTGAACAATTCTACCGCAACTTTGGACTATATGAGAAAAGTCCGAACAGTTTTCTGCCCGGACTTCCTCGCTCAATCATAAATCAATTCCGCTTTCACAATCTCCTCTGCCTGTGCCTTGCAAGCGTTCATCTGCCGCACCCATTCCATTTGGTTTTCAGCTTTCAGTTGCTCGGTCACGCCGTTTTGCTCTGCCAGTGACCGCACGATCAGCTCCATGCGGTTTCGTGCCGCTTCGTCAATCTCGGCGCAATACTGTCTTACGTACACCCAGCTATCGCGCGGAATGCCTTTTCTTTTGTTTTACAGCGCGGTCCCCTTTTTCGGCACGAAAAAGGACTTCATATCCGCCCTTTCAAGCTCGAGCAGCTTGATCTTTTTGTCGACGCCACCTGCGTAGCCGGTCAGGCTGCCGCTCGCGCCGACCACGCGGTGGCAGGGAATGATGAGCGAAATATCGTTGTGCCCCACCGCGCCGCCGACGGCCTGCGCAGACATGTGCGTTAGGCCCTGCTTCTCCGCCAGCTTTCGCGCAAGCGTGCCGTAGGTCGTTGTTTCGCCGTAGGGAATTTCCAGCAGCAGCGCCCATACTGCCTGCTGGAATGCCGAACCCACGGGGTGGAGCGGCGGCGTGAAGTCCGGCTCGCGGCCCGAAAAGTAGATATCGAGCCAGCGCTTGGCCTCGCACAAAACAGGCGTCTCGCTCTCGGCATACTCTTTTGGCAGCGTGCGGGCAAAATATTTCTGCCCGTCGAACCACAGGCCCGTCAAGCCTTCTTCGTCCGCCGCAAGCAGGATGCCGCCGAGCGGCGAATCATAATGCCGGGTGTAAGTCATCGTCCTCGCCTCATTTCTTCTCTTTCGGCGCGTAATCGTGCAGCTCGGGGATCGCACCGCCGGACACCGCCCAGAGGTACAGGCTCGCCACGCTGCCATAGGGCGAAAAGCGGCGGCGGTACTTTTCAAAGAGCCCTCGGTCGATCTTTCGGTGGTGGTACACCATGCGCAGCCCCCGCTGGATGGCAAGGTCGTCGCAGCTCAACACGTCCTGCCGCTGCATGCAGAAGAGCAGGATCATCTCCGCCGTCCACACGCCGATGCCCTTGAGGGACGAAAGCTCCCGGATAGCCTCCTCGTCGCTTTTTTGCCAGATACCTTCTAAGTCGAATGCGCCAGTGTGGACCTTTTCGGCAAAATCCGTGATGTACTCCGCCTTTCTGAACGTCATGCCGAGTGATTGGAGCTTGGAAACACCCGCGGCGAGGACCGTCTCGGCGTTGACCTCGCCGAGTGCCGACAGCATCCGCTGCCAGATCGTCTCCTGTGCCTTGGTCGAGATCTGCTGGCCGATGATGTGGTGCACGACGGCGGAAAAGAGGTCAGTATCCACTTTTCTCTCGACATGGCCGATGCGGTCGATGACCTCGGCCATGCGCTTATCCTTCTTTTTAAGATAGTCGGTCTCCTCTTCCCCGTAGGCAAAATACATTGAGCTTCCTCCCCGCCGCGTCATCTAAAACGTATGTTCTATATATTATATGGTGCCATTTTCTTTCTGTCAAGCGTGCAAGCTTTTGTAACGGACTCTCGAAAAAATTTTCGAAACCCTCTTGACTGAAAGTGTACTTTAAGTTGTAGAGTATCAGCGAACTTTAAGAACAACAGTTTTTAGAGGAGGAATATCCCATGAACAAGCCTTATATCGTATGCCACATGATGACCTCGGTCGACGGACGTATCGACTGCGCCATGACCGAGCACCTACCCGGCGTGCAGGAATATTACGACACGCTCAACGCGCTGGACGCGCCCACACGTATCAGCGGCCGCGTGACCGCGGAGCTCGAAATGGCGCTGCCCGGAAAGTTTGAGGCCAAGACCGCCGAAGCACTTGGCAAGGAGGCCTTTTCCAAGGCCGCCGACGCCGAGGGCTACGAGATCGTCGTTGACACCCACGGCACGCTCCTCTGGGGTGAGAGCGCCGAAGACGAGCGTCCGCTGCTCATCCTGACGAGCGAGCAGGTCAGCAAGGAGTACCTTGCGTATCTCAACGGCAAGCACATCTCGTGGATCGCCTGCGGCAAGGAACACGTCGACTTGAAGCGCGCGTGCGAAATTCTCGCCGCGGAGTTTGACGTCAAGAGAGCCGCCGCGGTCGGCGGCGGACACATCAACGCAGGCTTCCTCGCCGCGGGGCTACTCGACGAGGTCAGCATTCTGATCGGCGCCGGCATCGACGGCCGCGGCGGCATGCAGAGCGTGTTCGACGGCCTGCCGATGGAGCGCGGCGTCACGCCGCTCAAGCTCACGAGCGTGCGGCAGTACGGCAGCGGCGCGGTCTGGCTGCGCTACAATGTGGAAAAGTAAAAAGTAAAGCAGAGGAGGCTTTTTAACATGAAGTACGAAAATAAAGAAGCATTTGAACAGGTCAACATGTTCGGCACCGGCGCGCCGAACACCGCTTACGCCAAGTTTTTCATCGGCGATTCGTTCTTAAATCCTCTGACTGACCCGAAAGGCAGCCTCTTCGCCGCGAACGTGACCTTCGAGCCCGCCTGCCGCAACAACTGGCACATCCATCACGCGACTTCCGGCGGCGGACAGCTCCTTCTCTGCACCGCGGGCGAGGGCTGGTATCAGGAAGAGGGCAAGGACGCCGTCAGCCTGCACGAGGGCAGCGTCATCATGATCCCCGCGAACGTGAAGCACTGGCATGGCGCGAAAAAGGACAGCTGGTTCAGCCACATCGCCGTTGAAGTCCCCGGCAAAAACTGCCGGAACGAGTGGTGCGAGCCGGTCTCGGACGAAGAGTACAATAAGCTGTAATCGGAGGCAATTTCCATGATCTTAAACGAAACTTATACGCTCGAAAACAGCCTGAGCATCCCCAAGCTCGGCCTTGGCACCTGGTTCATCGACGACGATCAGGCCGCCGAGGCCGTCCGCACCGCCGTGAAGCTTAGCTACCGCCTCATCGATACCGCGCAGGCCTACGGCAACGAGCGCGGCGTGGGCGAGGGCGTGCGCACCTGCGGCGTTCCGCGCGAGGAGCTTTTTGTCGCCAGCAAGGTGGCCGCGGAGCTCAAGACCTATGACGAGGCCAAAAAGTCCATCGACGAAACGCTCGAGAAGATGGGCCTTGACTACCTTGACCAGATGATCATCCACTCTCCCCAGCCGTGGAACCAGTTTCGCGTGGAAAAGCGCTATTCTGAAGAAAACAAAGCCGTCTGGCGCGCGCTCGAGGATGCGCAAAGCGAGGGCAAGGTCAGAGTCATCGGCGTGTCGAACTTTCTGCGCGACGACCTTGAAAATCTGCTCTCCGACTGCCGCGTAAAGCCGATGGTCAACCAGATCCTGCTGCACATCAGCAACACCGACCTCGCGCTGCTCGACTACTGCCGCGAGCAGGGCATTCAGGTGGAGGCCTACTCCCCCATCGCCCATGGCGAGGCGCTCAAGAACCCCGCCATCGCGGAGATGGCGAAAAAGTACGGCGTCACCGCCGCGCAGCTGTGCATCCGCTATGTCATCGAGCTCGGCACGGTCGCGCTGCCGAAGACGGCCAACCCCGACCACATGGCGAGCAACGCCGCCGTGGACTTCACCATCTTGAGTGAGGACATGGAGACGCTCAAGCACACGGACCGCATCGCCGACTACGGCGAGTTCAACATCTTCCCCGTCTTCAGCGGCAAGCCGCTCGCGTAACGAACGCAAAAGGAAAAGGAGAGAACGCAGCAGCGTCCTCTCCTTTTTTTACAAAAGCGTGCAGAAACCGATCTGCATACAGAGCCATCTTTCAAAAAGCCTCTTATTTCTTCTCTTCCTCGCGCACAAACATCATCAAAAAGCTGACTGCGAGCAGCAGGCAGGACACCCAGATGCCCTTTTCGGCAAAGCGCGCCGTCAGGACGCTGCCAAGCCCCGCGCCGACGGCAAAAATACCGATGACGCCAAAATACGTCAGTGCCTTTTTCAGCACCTCGCGGTCGTGCGTGTGGAAGTAGGCGCACAGCGCCTCGGTGCCGCTGCGCATGTTGCCGATGCACATGGTGCTCGCGTAGGCGTGGCCGCGCACCTTGCGGAAGGTCTGCACCTGCATCGCGCAGACGAACGAGACGAGCGCGTTTGCAAAGGTGTTGACCTCCTGCGGCAGGAAGCCGACAAAAAACAGCAGCACGATCTCGGCCAGAATGATGAGCTGGCGCCAGTGCACCTTTTCCATGCACTTATAGCGGCGGTGGACGCATTCCGCCGCAAAAATGCCCGCCATAAACGAGATCACCGGCACAAAATAGCGGAAAACATCTGCCCAGTCGCCTGCAAAAAGGTGTGTGCTCATCAGCACGATGTTGCCCGTCTGCGCGTTGGCAAACACCTTGTCGCGGCAGCAATAGGTATAGGCGTCCTGCAATCCGCCGGATAAAATGATAAACGCGGACATCAGGAACGAATCGGACATCTGCCCGCGCGGTCGATCAAGCTGCATGGTTACATTTTGGCTCCTGTTCGTTAAAATTCCGACATGATTATACGGCGGTGGCCGCGCTTCGTCAAGCGGCTTTTGCGTCGAGCCGCGCGGTGTATCTGCGGATGCACGCCGCAGCGTAAACGGCGGTGACAAGCTCCGTGATGGGCATGGCGAACCAGAGCGAATCCGCGCCCGCAAGAAGCGGCAGCATCAGGATCAGTGCACCGCTGATGACGAGTCCGCGCGCGACCGACACGATAAACGCCGCCTTCGGCTGTAAGATGGCCTGGAAATAATACGTCGAGAAGATGTTGAACGGCAGCAGCAGGAATGAGATCGCATACGTGCGGATGATGGCCGGGGCCATCGCCAAGATCGTCTCCGTCGGGCTCATAAAAATGCGGATGTAGAGATTTGGGCACGCCACGCTCGGCGCCGTCCAGAAAACGCCGAAAAATACGACCGTCCACAGCGCATATCGCAGCGTCTCGCGGATGCGAGCCTCTTTCCCCGCGCCGAAATTCGTCGAAATGATGGGCTGGGATGCCTGTCCGACGCTGTACGCGCAGCACTGGACGAATGTGCTGACGTTGATGATGGGGCCGTAGATCGCGAGCGCGTCCGAGCCGAGGTATTGCATGATCTGGCGGTTGAAGAGCACAGTCAGAATACCCATCGCCATGTCGATAAAGAAGCTCGAAAAGCCCGTGACGGCGATCTTCCACAGCTTGCGCGCAAGCCTCTTTGGTTTCACGAGGCGCAGCGTGTTCTTCCTGCTCGCAAAGTGCGTCAGCATCACGAGGAACGACACCGCCGAGCCCAGCGCCGTGGCAAGACCCGCGCCGTAAACGCCCATATCGCATGGGAAGACGAAGAACCAGTCGCCGAGCACATTGAAGATGCCGCCCGACAGCACACCAAGCGTCGCAAGTGCGGGCGCGCCGTCGTTGCGCAGAAATGCCGCGAGCATCTGATTGAAGAGGAACAGCGGGAATACAACTTTAACAGGGATCATGTACCGCTGCGCGAGGGCGAGCAGCGTCTCATCCGTGCCGAAAAACATCAGAAGCGGACGCTCGAAGAGGATGAGCCCGACCCACGCGAGCGCCGCCAGAATGACCGAGCCGATGACCGCTGCGGTGAAATACTGGTCGTCCTCACCGTCAGCGCTCATGCCGCTGCCGCGCTTCGTGCTGAAGATCACACTGCCGCCGATGCCCATGAGAAGGCCAATGCTGTAAATGACGTTCCACACCGGCGCGACCACAGCCAGCGCCGCCGTGCCATCAGGCCCCTGATACTGCCCCACCATCGCCATGTCGACGATGCCGTAGATGCTGGAGATCAGCGCACTGCCGAACGCCGCCGACAAGTATTTGAAGTAAAGCGTTTTGATATTTCCACGCAAAAGGTCCATTGTCGTTTCCTCCTGTCAACAAAAAAGCCGGATAAGGAACAGGCATTTCAGCCTGCGCCTTATCCGGCTGCCGTTTCTTTCGAACAGCGCGCCCTCCGAGCGAGCAAGAGGGACTAGAGCACAAGAAAACGGCAATGTCAAGCCGCGGCGATTTCCCTCTTTTTCCCTTTCTGAATTTTCCGTGGACAATTTCTTCCCGATGGGGTAACATCATAGAAAAACAGGAAACGGAACACTTTTTCATGGACAAGTACAGCATCTTAAAGCAATATTACGGCCACAGCGCGTTTCGCGCGGGGCAGGAGGCGCTGATCGACGCGATCCTCTCCGGGCGCGATGCGCTGTGCGTCATGCCGACGGGCGGGGGCAAGTCGCTCTGCTATCAGCTCCCCGCGCTGCTCCTGCCGAGCATCACGCTCGTCGTCTCGCCGCTCATCTCGCTGATGAAGGATCAGGTCGCAGCGCTCAAGAGCGCGGGCGTTCCCGCGGCGTACATCAACAGCTCACTGACAGGTGAGCAGATCCGCACGGTCTACGCCCGCACGCGCAAGGGTGCCTACAAGCTCATCTACGTCGCGCCCGAGCGGTTGGAAACGAACAGCTTTTTATCGCTGATGCAGGAGATGGACGTGTCGTTTCTCGCTGTGGACGAGGCACACTGCATTTCGCAGTGGGGACAGGACTTCCGCCCGAGTTACCTCGGCATTGTCGATTTCATCAATGCCCTGCCGCGCAGACCCATTGTCGCGGCCTACACCGCGACGGCGACAAAGCAGGTGCAGTCCGACATTCTGCGGCTCTTGCAGCTGCAAAGCCCGTACCGCATCGTGACGGGCTTCGACCGTCCGAACCTCTATTTCGACGTGCGCCGCCCGAAAAACAAGTTTTCCGCCCTCGCCGCACTCATCGACGAGCGGCGGGGCAGGAGCGGCATCGTCTACTGTGCAACGCGCGCGGCGGTCGAGCGCGTGTGCGACAGCCTGTGTGACCGCGGCATCGCCGCCACGCGCTACCACGCGGGCCTCACAGATGAGGAGCGGCAGCAGAATCAGGACGATTTTCAGTTTGACCGCAAGACCGTCATGGTCGCGACGAACGCCTTCGGCATGGGCATCGACAAGTCAAACGTCAGCTTTGTCATCCATTACAACATGCCGAAAAGCCTCGAGGCCTACTATCAGGAGGCGGGCCGCGCCGGACGCGACGGCGAGAATGCCGACTGCGTCCTGCTCTTCGCGCCCGCTGATGTGGAGACCGCACGCTTTCTCATCGAAAACGGCGGAGCCGACCAGCTCTCGGAGGAGGACGCTGCGCTCGTGCGCAAACGCGACTATGAGCGCCTGCAGGCGATGACGGGGTACTGCAAATCCGTCGACTGTCTGCGCGGGCGGCTGCTTGACTACTTTGGCCAGATACACCCCGCAAGCTGCGGAAACTGCTCCAACTGTAAAGCGACCTACCAGACCGAGGACATCACGCTCTCGGCGCAGATGATCTTATCGTGCGTCATGCGCATCCGCGAGCGGCTGGGGTACTACGTCGGCAAAACGCTCGTCATTCAGGTCCTGCGAGGAAGCCGCGACCAGCGGCTTTTGTCGCTCGGCCTTGCGAGCCTGTCGACCTATGGTCTCATGGACAAAACGTCGCCAAGCGTCATCGAGCGGTACATCGAATACCTCGAATCTGCGGGATATCTCGAGGTCGACCAGCGCTATTCGACGCTCCGGCCCACAAAAAAAGCATCCGCCGTGCTCTTTGACGGCGAATGCGTGCTGATGCAGAAGCGGGTGGAACCGAAGACAGAGAAAAAGCGCCCGCGCGGCGCGTTTTCGGACGAATTCGAGGAAAACAGCCTTTACGAGGCGCTGCGCGCCCAGCGCGCGGAGCTTGCCAAGCGCGAGAGCGTTCCCGCCTACGTCATCTTTTCGAACGCGACGCTCGCCGACATGGCGGAGAAAGCGCCGCGCTCGCTCTCAGAGCTTCTCGAGGTCTCGGGTGTCGGCGAGCGGAAGGTCTCCCGCTACGGAGAGGCCTTCCTGCGCACCATTGAGGAGTATATACAGCAGCAGGGGTAAAGCGGGCTCACTTCAGCACCGTGCCGTCTGCCAGCGTGATGGTATAGCCGTTGAAGTTGATGGTGCCGTTGTTGGTGAGGCTCGTAAGCGTGCAGTTGCCGGTCAGGTTCCACGTGCAGCCGTTCTCGATCGTGACGACCGCGTTGTCGCTGACGGCGGTGCCGCCCTCGGCATTGTCGATGATGTTGATGGTGCCGGTGAAGGTGCTGCCGTTTTTCATCGTCATCGTGAGCGTCGAGATGGTATCGACGATGATGTCGCCTGCAAGCGTCTGACCGTCTGCGGCGAATTCGACCTGTGCGCCGTTGCTGCCGGCGGTTCCCCAGCCGCGGCTGGCGGAGTAGCCGACCACGCGCAGCAGCGCGCCGTCCGCATCATTGTTGACGATATTCACGCCGGAAAGCGTCAGCAGGCAGTGGGTGTTCGTGATGTAGAACATGTCACCGCTGCTGCCAACGAGGCTGCCGCCGGTCATCGAGAAGACGGACGTGCCGACGTCCGCGTCGCCGCTCATGGACTGATAGATCATCACGTTGTGGACGTTTTCCGAAGAGCTCGTACCCTTGGTGTCGCTCATGTTGCCGGTGGCATAGCAGTCTTCGAGCGTGATGGAGTTCTTACCCTCGATGACAAGGGCTTCGGAGTTGTTCGCCGTCAGGTTCGCATTCTTCACGGTGATGTCCGCCGTGGAGTAGACCGCGGGGGAGTTGTAGCCGTTCGAGGTGTACGCGCCGCCGCTCACGTTGACCGTACCGCCGCCGCGGTCGGAGCGGATGGCCGCGGACGAGTTGCCGGAGGTCTCGACAACTAAGTTGCTCGCGCTCGTCGTGCCGCCGCGGTGTTGTTGCTGCCGACCTCAACGGTCAGGATATCGCCCTCGGCGAGGTCGCTGAGCTCGATGCTCTCGTCATTTTTTGTAATTTCCGCATTCGCGAAGTCGAGCGTCACACTCTCCTCGCCCGCGGTAAAGCTACTGCCGCCCATGTCGCCGGAGCGCTGCCGCTCGGGGCCTCGCCATCAGGTTTCTCTGGAGGCTGGCTGCCGGAATCACCACTCTGGCTGTTGGAAGAACTGTCCTGGCCGCTCGGCATCTCGGGCGGCTGGCTGTCGGTGCTGCCGCTCTGGCTGTCGGGCTTTGCGGGCGGCTGACTGCTGTCGGACGATGCATGATCCTCACTGCTGCTGTTGCCGCTCTGCGTTTCGCTGTCCAGCTTGTCGGGCGGCGTCTGGCCGGAATCGGAACTGTCAGACACGTCATGGGACGGCATACCGCCCGCACTCAGCTCGCCGAGCTGCATCGTCACGGCAGTGCCGTCAATATCGGTGATCTCGCCGATGATCGTCTGGCCGGAGCAGTCCGATGTTTTGCTGCCGCACGCGGCGAGCGACAGTGTCAGCGCCGCCGCACAGAAAAGAGAACGAATCTTTTTGCTTTTCATCAAAAATGACCTCCTTCGTCATTGTGTATCCCAAATGCTTCCGCGGGGCTGTCGTTTTTCGCTTTCCCCTTGGAACGAGGTCATGATTGCCCGCCAACCTAAAAAAACTAAAGGAAAGTTTGAACATTTTGTTTTTCACGAAAACGCAAAAAGCAGTGCCGCCTGAAATCAGGCGGCACTGTTCCTATTGATATGATGTTCCCACCGGCGCGGCGCAGGCGGTTAGTTTTCTCTAACTTGCAGTCTTTTGAAAAGCCGCCGCAGGGCAGCTTTCCAATATATCCTGCTTTCCCGCTTGCCTTCGGGAAGGTGATCGACCTTGCGTATTGTAGCACAGCGATTTTCGCATTGCAAGAGCGGTTTTCAAATTTTTCGCGATATTTTCTTTGCTACATACGCTTTCTCGCCCCGTCCGCTGCGACAGACTGTTCCCATTCCGTGTCCCGCGGCACTTGCATCCCGCGGCTTTCGCTGGTATACTATGTCCAGAAGTTAGATGTATTTAACAGAATTGATATTTCACACAGAAAAGACGGTGAACGATATGGAAGCATTTTACGGCATTTTGATCCCATTTCTCGGCACGTCGCTCGGCGCGGCGTGCGTGTTCTTCATGAAAAAGTCGCTCAGCGACGCTGTGCAGCGCTCGCTGACGGGCTTTGCCGCGGGCGTGATGGTCGCGGCCTCGGTCTGGAGCCTGCTGATCCCCGCCATCGAGCAGTCGTCGGCGATGGGGAAACTCTCGTTTCTGCCGGCGTTTCTCGGCTTTTGGGTCGGCATTCTCTTTTTGCTGCTGCTCGACCACGTCGTCCCGCACCTGCACGCCAAGAGCGGGCAGGTCGAGGGGCCGAAGAGCCAACTCCAGCGCACGACGATGATGGTGCTGGCCGTCACACTGCACAACATCCCCGAGGGCATGGCCGTCGGCGTGGTGTATGCGGGCTATCTCTCCGGCAGCGCACAGATCACGGCGGCGGGCGCGCTGGCGCTCTCACTCGGCATCGCGATCCAGAATTTTCCCGAGGGGGCGATCATTTCGCTCCCGCTGCGCGCCGAGGGCATGGGCAAAGCAAGAGCTTTCTGGGGCGGCGTGCTCTCGGGCATCGTCGAGCCCATCGGCGCGGTGCTGACGATACTCGCCGCATCGCTCATCGTTCCGGCGCTCCCGTATCTTCTGAGCTTTGCCGCGGGCGCGATGCTCTATGTCGTCGTCGAAGAGCTGATCCCCGAAATGTCGCAGGGCGCGCACTCCAACATCGGCACGGTGTTCTTCGCCGTGGGCTTCAGCCTGATGATGGTGCTCGACGTGGCGCTGGGATGAAATACGGCAGGAATGCAAGCAGGAGGCGATACCGAGCGGTACGCCTCCTGCTTTTTATGCTGACGCCAGCCTTGCGCCTATTTTTCCACCCGAATAAGATTGCTCTCATACGGGCGCTTGCCGGAGAGCACTTCGTCGTAAAAATTCTGCTTCCAGTCGATGTAGGCGACGCTGTCCTGCAATTCCCGAATGCCTGCGCGCAGTGCCTCCTGCTTCTGCGCCGGCAGGATCTTGCGCTGCGGGATGGTGCGCTCGCCTTGCAGGCAGAGGGCGAGGTAGTCCTTCATCTCCTGAATGCTCATGCCGCATTTTTTCAGGCGCGTCAGGCTGCTGATCCACGCGACGTCCCGCTCGTCAAACACGCGGCGGTTGTTTTTGTCGCGCTTGACGTTGGGGACAAGCCCCTCGTTGCAGTAAAATTTTAAGGTCTGATAGGTCATGCCCGTTTCCTTGCAGACCTGCATCATGGTGTAGCGCATGGTAATCCCTCTCTGCTGCGTAAAAAATTGTGTTTTTTCCTCAAAAACCTCTTGACCGGTTGTTACAACCGGTATTGATAATCGGCAGTATCAACCGGAAGTTGCCATCGGCAATGATAGCACACAGCGGCAAATACCGCAAGAAAAACGGTCAGAGAGGATACGTTATGATGAATAACTTTATTTTTGAAAACAAGACCAAGGTATATTTCGGCAAAGGCGGCGTGAAGGAGTACCTCGGCGGCCTGCTCGCAAACTTTGGCGAAACTGTCATGCTGGCCTACGGCGGCGGCTCGATCAAGCGCAACGGCGTGTACGATGAGATCATGGGTATCCTGAACGCGCAGGGTAAGTGCGTTGTGGAGTTCTCCGGCATCATGTCCAACCCCACCTATGCCAAGGTGCAGGAGGGCGCGAAGCTGGCACGTGAAAACCATGTTGACCTGATCCTCGCCGTGGGCGGCGGCAGCGTTTCCGACTGCTGCAAGGTCATTTCCGGCGCGTTCGACACGCTGAGCCACGCGATGGAAACCTACTTCGGCAAGCCGGATGAAAACAACCTCTCCGATGATATCAATGAGGCCGTCATGCGCAGCGTCATCCGCAACATCCGCATTTTGCTGACCGATCCTGAAAATTACGACGCCAGAAGCGAGCTGGCGTGGGCGTCCGCCATGGCAGAGAACGGCGTGCTGAAGATCGGCAAGGTCACGGATTTTCAGGCGCATCAGATCGAACACCAGCTGGGCGCTTACACCAATTGCAACCATGGAGCAAGCCTGGCGGTGATCCATCCCGTTCTGTACCGCCACATCTACAAATCCGGCACGGCGCGGTTCACCCGCTGGGCGCAGAACGTCTGGGGCATTGCGCCCAAGGGCAGCGATGAGGAGACCGCGGCTGCCGGTATCGACGCGCTGGCCGCGTTCATTAAGGAAATCGGTCTGCCGGCCAGCTTTGCAGAGCTTGGCATTCCCGCCGACACCGACTTCCGAGCCATCGCGGATTCCACCAACGTCACCGCTGGCTGCTGCAAAAAGTTGACGCACGACGAGATCTACGAAATTTTGCAGGAATGCCTGTGAGTATCCGCGCTTTTCGCAGCAAAACAAAGCATTCTTTGCGCTGTGCTCCATTTTTGGCCTTTCTGCCTCTTGCATTTGGGCCAAAGCGTGATATCATGGGCCAGACAAATTGCGGAAAGGGGCGGTAGAGTTGAAAGCTGCATCGCAGAAAAAATCATTGGATATGCTCCACGGGACG